>JAESFG010000152.1_pt1 | contig 207465 bp, 172 predicted proteins | sample 9269371 | NCBI WGS metagenome assembly JAESFG01 (sample SAMN14506227, study PRJNA617093) | algae metagenome | isolation source: Aetokthonos hydrillicola CCALA 1050 (B3-Florida) and co-occurring... | place: USA: South Carolina | collected 2013-01-01 | reverse complement strand
AAGAATGGATGTCAGTTCTGCTTTTTCTGAGGCTGACAAAATTACTTTTTTAGCGATTCGTGCCATGACAATAAACTAATTTATTTCCAATATTAATCATTAAAATTAAATTGTTAAAACACTAGTTTATCGAATAATACTGTTGAAAGTGTAGATAATTTCAAGAAAAAAGACGTACTCAGATAAAAAACTGTAGATTAGAGACTCGTTTAAGTGTCTAACATATCTTTGACTATTTCAAATTATCTCTTAATGCATTTCTTTGTCAAAGTAGAGTTTTAGAATAATATTTAGTTGGTAGGATTTTCTGAGTTTGTGCCATTTCAAGTTTCCTATAAAAAAGAAATGTTAGAAAACACAAAAGCCTGTAAGATTAACTTACAGGCTTTTCTAGTAGCGGGAACAGGACTCGAACCTGTGACCTTTGGGTTATGAGCCCAACGAGCTACCAACTGCTCCATCCCGCGGTATAAATTTGGGACTGCAAAGTAAAGAAGAATATTTTTAAATAACAAGTATATTTGCAAATATTAATTTTCAAGAATAATTTTTACAGCTTCTGGCAAATTAGTTACTGTAAAATCGGCTTTTTCGTGCCCGTTTCCACTTTTGTGTTTAAAGTCTTCCAGATGGATAAATATAGTACGGGTTCCTGCCTTATGTCCTGCTTCTACATCTCGGAGTTTGTCACCTATCATCCATGAATCAGCCAGACTGATATTAAACTTAGCAGCTCCTTTTTCCAGCATCAGCGAATCGGGTTTACGAAATAGAGACTCGGTATCAACATCCGGATGATTTTCAGAATAGTAAAAGGCATCTATTACTCCACCAGCTTCCTGCTGTAATAATTGATGACACTGATCAACAAATGCTGCTGTATAAAGCCCTTTGGCTATGCCTGCCTGACTGGTAGCAACTATCAGGTAATAGCCTGCTTTTTTCAGGGCTTGCAATGCTTCCGGCACACCTTTCGATACTTTAAAATCTTCAATGCGGGTTATATATTCTCCAATTTCATCATTCAATACACCATCCCGGTCTAGAAAAACAGCTTTGTTCATAAATAAAAATGATTGACAGGTTTTGCAATACAAACATATCAATCATTTTTGATTTCAGGTACTTTTCAGCAAACTATCAGGAAGAACGATAGGCTATTTCATGATAAGTTTTGATATGAGGTCCTAAAAATACCCTTGCAAATATCCGGATTACTGAAAGCCCGTCAATAATAAAACTTAGTGAGGTAAAAAATGCAAGGGCTATCTGATGCTCATGAATATGACTGAATATCAAATCTTCTCCAATAAAGGTAGGTGTAATTGGGAAACCCGTTAAACCTAAACAAGCCATCAGAAACACGAAAGTAGTTTGAGGGTATTCGTAAGAGTGTCCGTGAAATCTGTCAAGGTTAATATCGTTCTCACGTGACTTCACATAACGCAGACATAAATAACCTATAATGCCTGACAATACTATTCCACTCAAATACAACAAACTTTCATCGTATTCATAGTGTTCGTTGAACGAAATAGCCAATGCTACCCAAAAATGATTCATAATAATCAGGAGCCAACTCATTACTACATTTTTTCTTTCAGTAAATGATTTAAAAACCATGACTAAACCAATCAATGAAAATAAAATGGGCAGATAGCTATGATAAATATCCTTATCAATATAAGATTCACTGTAAAGCAAAATTACACCCAAAATGTATGCCGGAATAAAGAAAATCAATACCCGGTTTACGTTCATAAAGTCAAGTTTTCTACCTGCCCATTTCAAAGGATTCCATAAATAGCGATACATCAGAGTATCCAGATTCCATTCTTTCAGGCACAATATATAAACAGAATATTCTATTTTTTTAGGTAGTGAATCTTCAATAGTATGCTGACGTGTTTTAAAATTATAAAACTGTTCTCTAATCAGATAACTCACTACCGAAGGAGAAACCAATAGCTGATATGTTCTTAAAAAAGCATTTCCTGCAAAATGAAACAAGGCAAGTTCTTCCCAACCCACGGCTACTTCAATAAAAATTAAACCTATCTGAGCAATTGACGCATAGGCTATCTGACTCTTTACAGAAGATTGTACTCTGGCAATACCTGTGGCTATAACACTTGTTACCAAACCGAGCAATCCGATAAGAATTCTGACAGAAAGCTGGTTTTCCCAGAACGGAAATGTTCTTATCAGCAAAAATACACCCATGTGAACAGAAAGAGAGCCATAAAAAATAGCACTTGAGGGTGTAGGTCCTTCCATAGCTCTTGGCAGCCACGATGAAAATGGAAATTGTGCAGATTTAGCTGCGGCAGCTATCAAAATCATTAATGAGATAAATACTCCTTTGAGTGAATGATTTTGCAGATGTTCATGTACCAGTTCGTAGTTACTAAGTTTGAGAAAGGTAATATTCTCATGCCAGAGATGATGACTCATCCACATTACCAGCAACAGACCAATATCACCAATGCGATACACTGAAAAAACTTTGACAGCATTCTTGACAGGCAGATAACGATCTCTGTAAAACGCAATTAGTAAAAAGGACGAAATACCCAGTATTTCCCAACCTACAAACAGAGTCTCAAAGTTTCCTGAAAAAATCGCAATATTATAACCTATATAAAATAACAGGATTGCATTAAAAAAACGCTTATATCCTTCTTCTCTGTGAAGATAATATCGGCTGTAAACGGTTACCAGAAATGTAAGAAATGCTCCTACAAAGAGATAAACAGCAGTAATTTTATCAAAACACAAGTCAATAAAAAACTCATAGCCTGTCGATTGAAAAAGTACAAAGTCTTTTTCGTTAAGAGTTTGGTGCTCATTGAAAAGCCAGTAAACAATAAACACCGAGGCTGCCAGCAAGTGTAGTCCTATCGTAAAAAAAGCAGTTCTGGACAACAGAGTTTCTTTCTTTACCGGAATGAGTAAACTCAGGACAAATCCGGCAAAAGGAAGTAAAATAAAAAACTTAATCAGGGAAGTCATATCCATAAAATTATAGAATCAAGAGGGAAGATTTTTTTAAAAGAAATTGATAATATCAGTCATTTATCAGGTAAACAGGCAGATTATCCTGATGCGTTTCCAGCACTGGCGTCACATCGCCTACACTTTCCACTCTGGCAGTCAGAGGCTGATACAGTACAAAATCTCCATCCTTGAATACAAACATTTCCTCTGTTTCCGGATTAACGGCTACCAGATTCACCCATTCATTAGCAAACCATTCATAGGTTTCAGGTTGTCTTTGTATGGTTTTCAAAACTATTTCCGGGAAATGCTCAATGATAATCAAGATGCGTACGGGGTCGTGTATTTCTATCATCTGACTGGGCAACCCTGGTCTTAAGTCGCCATCTATGCCATTGGCTACCCCAATCAACCCCATTACATTGTGTGGAAGTTTGGTACCGGCTCCCAGTTTTTGATTATCTACTCTTGAAAAGAAATATTCCAGATTGATGCCACCGCATACAGGTCCAAGAGGTTTTACAATATTAAAAAGCAAATTGCCCTCAGGATCTATGCTGTAGTCATAAGAGTTAAGAAAAGAACGACGGTCTAAAAATAATCCTTTGGTAAGGTTACGTCTGCCTACAATACAGAGAGCATTGGTGGCATGATTTAACTCGGGACGTGGCTCAAATAAAGAAACAGACCTCAGCAATATTTTTTCATGAATCTTTTTAGGACTGAGTTTACTGTTAATTGACTCAAATCGTCTGGAGCGTTCCTTGGCATTGATATCAAGAGCCTGTGTAATGACTGTCAGATTTTTGGCATGAGCCTGCTGATTACTGACAGACAATGAGTTTTCATCAAAAAATACAATTTCGTCACGAGTAGTATCATGCAAGCCTCCTACAAACTGTGTCCTCTCCGGAATTATTAATCCTCTGCTGCTTAAAACCTTTCTCACCTCCGGATGATTTGCCATATAGCATATAACTCTTGAATTTACCGAACCTGCCCTACCTGAACATGCCCCACAATCATAGGCAGCATAATGAGGGTTATTTACACTGCTTGAGCCATGCCCTACTACATATACAACTGAGGCAAAGTCTTTGACAAGCCCTATACTTTTGAGTAATGCCTCTACCCGATTTGCCATTTCTTCTACTGTAAAACCAATTTGTAAGTCGTTTTCACGGTCTTGCAGATTTTTATTTTCAATGGTAAGTTGTGAAAACTTATCCATGTGCCGGAAGGAAGAAGCAGTAGCCGGACTCATAGCAGGTCTGAAAATATTTAGAAAGAGTTTGAACGCTGACCAAAAACCCAAAGTTTGTGAAATAAGCCAGCCTCTGAAAAGCGAATGAGTTTGTTTGGTAAAATGAATATCTTTTGCCCTTTTGCCCTTTGTACCTAGCTCTTTAACCAGATATTTCGGGGTAACCGGAGCCGGACAAAGTTTGGTATAAAACTTGCCATGTTCCGGCTGAAAGAAAAACTCTACTCCAAAAAAACCGGGTGTGCCAAAAGTTTCGCAATCTGCATCGAGTTTTTCGAGATAACGTCTGAGCGAACATTCACGATCATCAATGCAAAACATTGCCTGAAAACTCTTCGCAGTTTTTGGTTTTGTATCCTTTTTCTCAAGTTTAATTCCGGCTAATACTTCATCATAATAGCTCCACTCAAAAGCATCCTGCCAAAGCGACATCACTTCATCTATTTCAGTCAATGGCACATTAGCAAATAAGTCAATGGGTTTTTGAGCAATTTTATACCCTAAAGGCGACCATATTTCTCCAAAAGAAAAATCAAGGGCATCTATCTCCAGCAATAATTCAAAAGCAATCAGGTCTTCCAGAGTGATTTTTTTGGTATCAAGCAATGTTTGGGGCTGGTCTTCTATTGTAGAAACCATACCCGACCAACCCTGGTGAGCAAATTGTTGGTCAAATAAGTAATGTTTGTACAATGAATCATCTCCTACTATAATTTTCAACAGGCTTTTTACATCGCATTTATCATTTAACAGTAGATTTCTGGCTCTTTCTGTCTTAAAAAAACTGGTAAAGCTATTTTTTTCAATTTCTTTCAGAGAGAGAAGAAATCCGCGATTCAAGACAGGAAAATTCCACATAGAAATTCCCTGATCAAGATAACTGCACAAAGTCCGAAAAAGTAGCGGATGAACCAGTGAATCCAGATCTATCTTATATTTAGCTTTCCAGTTCGACCTCAGTGTCCCGATTCTGGGTAGTTCAGTATTGTCGTACGATTGATTGAGTAATTTATCAGACCACTCTTTTAGGGCTGTTTTACCTTTTCTTTTCTCAAGAATAGTGCTAAATACTTCTGCTTTTATTTGCCCTGTTTTATACAAATTCCGGTATTCTTCCAAAGTAAGAGACACTTTGTAGCCAAATATCCGGGAAGCACTACGTAAGGCATCATAAAATTTCAGGTTTTGAAAAGCATGCAACGTATTGTGGTGTATAAAGTCCTTGAGAGGAGCCTGAGCAGGTAAAAAATGTTTTAAATCATGAATTACCTCATGTAGATTAAATGCATTTTCTGATTCAGATTTACCCGGAAGTACCTCATGATGATTAACAGAAGAATTAATAGTTTTCATTGACTGAAGATTAAAATATATTTACTGAGCAGCTTGCTTATCAAACTACGGGGTTATCAATTAAACCTGCATTAAAAGAAGATTAAAATCCCATTAAAAAGCAGTAAGAAATTTGCATTTTAGTAATAATTGCATAAAAAATGTGAAAAACAATATTTATGCATCTTGCTTTTAAATTGTGGAATATTCAACACAATCATACCTAAGCCTCTCTCTACCAAATACTTGCAATCTTTTCAATTAAATTTTACAAGTTATATTTATATGACTGTCAGGTCTTCCGTTTTTAACAGCATCCCATTGTTGTAGATTTTATTCCACGTTTTTTTTCTTGGCTCAACATCGTTCCTTTTCTAGGCAACAAACCACAATATACTGACAATCAACGACTTAAAACGCACCTTATATTATTTTTTCTAAAATTTATCCAAGTGTGGCAGTATTTTTTTACCATTTTCTGGCATACGACAAAATTTATCAACAAAACAATTATTCAATTAAACTCTAAAAAACTATGTTAAAACTTAATCTTAATCCCAAATTTTTTGAAAAGGCAGGTCTTGGTGCCATTGTGTTTTTCTTTGTAATGCTCTTTTTTGTTTCAATGCAGGGCTTTGCTCAATCTACTGAATCTAAAGTAAAATTTGGTATCAAAGGTGGAGTAAACTTTACTAACTTCTATTCAGGTGATAATATCACTGACGAAAAGGTAAAAACGGGTTTCCATGCAGGTATGTATATTCAGGCTCCTCTGGTAGAAGATGTACTTTTTTTACAACCTGAAATACTTTATTCTAAAAAAGGGAACCAGTCAAACTATAACAATTTTATTCAGGGAAGCGGTAAATATCAGTTTAGTCTTGGTTATCTGGAAGTACCAGTAGCTCTTGGCTTAAAACTTGGACCTTTCAGCTTGCATGCAGGTCCTTATGCTGCCTTTTTGACAGATGCTAAAGTAAAAGATGTAGATAGTAATGGGACTATCGAAGGAGCCACTACTCTTAACAAACAGAACTTTAATTCATTTGACTATGGTTTGATTGGTGGTGCCGGTTTTGACTTCAACCATGCTCAGATAGGCTTACGCTACAACATGGGTTTACGTGAAATTGGTAACTCAGGACTTGCCGGAGAGCTGACTAAAAATGCCAAAAACAGTGCTTTGCAAATCTATGCAGGCTTTAGCTTCTAAAAGATTTTTAAAATCCATAACTCCTGAAAACTTAGATTTTTCAGGAGTTATGTTCAATCTTAACTATTAAACCTACATCATTCAAAACTATATACAATTATGAAAATCAAATCAATACTTTCTCTGATGCTGGCACTATCACTGCTGGCAGGAGGTTGCAAAACAGTAAAAGAAAATAAACGTACTGCTATCGGCTTGGGCACAGGAGTGGCAGTAGGTGGGGCGTTAGGAGCTATTCTTGGTAAAAAAGCTGGAAATACTGCCGGAGGTGTGGTAATTGGTGCTGCCGTAGGTGGAGTAGCCGGCGGGGCAATAGGACGATACATGGATAAGCAGAAAAAGGATATTGAAAAAGATTTGGGGGAAAATGCTAAAGTAGAACGGGTAGGAGAAGGCATTAATGTTACTTTTAACTCAGGTATCTTGTTTCCTGTTAATTCGGAAGTAATCAATGCAGCTACACAGGATGAACTTAGAAAGTTTGCCGAAACCCTAAATAAATATCCTGACACATACGTATTGATTGATGGACATACTGACAATACAGGCTCAGATACTTACAACCAGCAGCTTTCTGTAAAAAGAGCAGAAGCAGTATCTACTTTCCTTAAAAATCAGGGAGTAGCTTCTTCAAGGCTTGGTACAAGAGGATTTGGCGAATCACAACCGGTAGCTGACAACAGTACAGAAGCTGGTCGTCAGGCAAATCGTCGGGTGGGTGTAGCTATCTGGGCGAATGAGAAACTCAAAGAAGAAGCACAAAAAGGCACACTGGATGCAAAAACAGATAGCAAAAAATAGTTAAAAATTAGTGTATTCAGTTAAAAGTCAGACCTAAAGTCTGACTTTTTTATTTATAATAATCGGATTTGGTAAGATGATATTAAAACGCTTATCTTGTATTTTCTTAACCTGCCTGATGCTATGCTTAATCATTTTAAGGCTTTAATTCGCCGGTACTTTGGTTTTTCTTATAAGGAAATTAACGGATTTATATTTTTAAGTATCCTTTTCGTATTATTACTGGTTGCTCCGGCTGCCATCAATGTGCTTATCCCTTCTGAAGAAACCAATTTTACTAAAAGTGAACCTGAATTAGATAGCCTAACTACTGTTTTAGCAAGGCTTGATACAACCGAAAAAGAAAATTCCGAATTTCGGTCTGCCCCGGATGCCGAACTGGATAAGTCTGAACAAAAGTTATTTGCCTTTAACCCTAATGATATTTCCATTGAAGAATGGCAGCAACTGGGCGTAAGAAAATACCTTGCTGAACGGATTATCAAATATCGAAGCAAAGGCGGGAAATTCAGAAAAAAAGAAGATGTTAAGAAAATATATGGCTTTCCGGAAAGTTTGTATACAACCTTAGAACCGTATATTACAATTCCCGAAGTTGAGCCTAAAGATAAGTTTGCCTACAAAAAAGATTCTGGGAAACCGACATTTGAAAAGCCTGAACACAAGTTTGAGAAAAAACAACCTGCCCGGTTTGATTTGAACACTGCCGACACTACCCAACTCAAAATGATTAAAGGCATCGGAACGGGTTTTGCCAATAAAATTATCAAATATCGTGAGTTGCTGGGTGGCTATGCTGATACCAGACAACTCAGTGAAGTATATGGCTTGTCTCCTGAAACTATAGAGGAATTGCTTAAATACGCTGTAATTCAGGCTCCGGTCAGGAAAATAAATGTAAATACTGCTACTCAGGATGAACTTTACAAGCACCCGTATATTAAATTCAGAGCCAAACATATTGTGGCATATCGCAAACAACACGGCAATTTTCAATCGGCTGATGATATTGCTAAAATAAAAACCATCGAACCGGAAACTTTACAAAAAATATTGCCTTATCTTGAGTTTTAAAGAATTTTACAATATGAAAAGATTACCTTTCTTTATTACCTATCTCTTCGTTTTCTGCTCTTTTATAGCCTTACAAGAAAAAAAATGTCTTTGTGAAGAAGAAGAAAAACTGGCAAAAGCCGGTCTGGTAGACATACAAACCATTGACCCTACAATTTTAGTGGATTTGAAATATTCGACTACGGATAATTTTGTAGGAGTAGATGTGTATGGATGTATTACACGATGCTTTATGCAGAAAAAACCTGCACAACAACTGGCGGATGCCAATAAATACCTGAAAGCCAAAAATGCCGACTTGCGTTTGCTCGTATACGATGGCGTACGTTCAAGAACTGTGCAACAGATTTTGTGGGATACGCTAAAAGCTCCTCTTAAACTCAAACCTAACTTTGTAGCCGACCCCAAAAAAGGCTCTATTCACAACTATGGCTGTGCTGTAGATTTAACAATTGCCACTAAAGAAGGAAAAGCTCTGGATATGGGAACCAAGTTTGATTATTTTGGAGATTTGGCTTACCCAACCAAAGAAACCCAAATGCTAAAACTTGGCAAACTGACTCAACAACAGATAAACAACCGAAAATTACTGAGAGATGTAATGCAAAAAGCTGGCTATCAGCCCATAAAATCGGAGTGGTGGCACTTTAATGCCCTCTCTCTCGAAAAAGCAAAGAAAACCTATAAAATAGTAGAATGAATTGAAAAAGAGAGTAAAAGATTTTTATGCTTTTACTCTCTTTTATCAAATTTAAGCCTTAAAGTCCTTCATAATAGCTTTGATGCCATTTATCGGAATCATTACCCAATCCGGACGATATACCAGTTCATAATTTAGTTCATAAACTGCTTTTTCAAGTATAAAAGTTTCAAGCAGCATTTTCAGGTCATGGACATCTGTGGGTATAAAATTCTGATTTCCTGCTGTTTCAAGATACTTATCCAAAAACAGATTATATACTGACTTATACCAGGTTTCCGCCTGTGGTTGTAATTTTTTTACATCTTCTGCCGAAAGAGATTCATTTTGCAAAAGAGCAGCATAAGCAGCATAATGGAACGACCGCAGCATACCTGCTACATCTTTCAGTGGCGAACGTTTCAGCCGACGCTCAGATGCCGGACGGGCAGGCTCTCCTTCAAAATCAATTATTACAAAATCATTTCCGGTAAACAACACCTGACCCAAATGATAATCGCCATGTGTACGAATCTTGAAAGCATCTATCTTTTTGAAAGTCAAACGTTTAAAACATTTCAAAATATCAGGTTTCAGCGAGTCAAGATATTCTGCTTCCGGTTTTACTTCAGCAGGCAGCTTAGGTAATTGTCGTGTTAAAGTCTGGAAATTAGCCCGAACCAAAGAAAACAAACCTGCATAGAGAGAGCTTTGGTAGTGCAGTGAAAATTCTTCCGGTTCAAAGTCCTTTTCATGTGGTTGAGATGCCAGTGCCAGGTGCATTTCAGCAGTTCGTTTGGCAAGCAACTCAATATTGGCTTTTAAGGAGTCACTCAATTTGTCGAGGGCAAGGTTATCACTTCCGGCTCCGAGTTCTTTGCCCACATATGTCCAGGCATCACCCTGGTTTTCAACCAGTTCCTGCAACATGCCCAGCACAAAATGCCCCGAATCGGTATATAAGTGCAAAGCTGCCGAAAAAGGAGGATTATGTATAAAATGGGCTTTTTCGGTAAGAAAACGACTAACTTCCACATCAGGATTGATAGTTCCTTCAAGTTTTCGGAATAATTTCAGGAAAAACTTATTGCCAAAAACTATAGACGTATTGCTCTGTTCAGCAGAAAGAAGCTTGGAAGAAAGTCCCTGCTTATCAGCTTTTGCCATTTTCTCAAAAGCACTGCCATTTTCTGTAAAAAGTCTGGTTTTGCCACGTTGAAATACTTCTTTATCAGCAATCAAAGCAAATAAAGTTCGCCGGAAATTTTCGCTGTAAACAGCATCATATAAAACACCTTTTTCGCCACCCAAAACTGCCTCACAGATTACAGCTTTTGGTGATTCCTGCCGGATTTTGGTTGCTTTCTCGCCAGCATCAAAAGAAACAGGCAGCAAATATGTTTCCGGGAAACCCTCGGTATAAGTAACATCTATCAGTAAAATAGCTTCCTGTGACAATATCTCTCCAAAAGGCAAACAAGCCCGAATTTGCATTTTCTGTACATTTTTGGCTTTGCCACCATACCACCGGCATTGAGGAAAATAAGCAGGCAGTATGCTTTCGGCAAGTACTTTTTCATATTTTCTACCCGTAAAATCTTCCCAGGAACTAATCTCTATTACAGGCATTTGATGATCTCCGTCTGATTTTTTTGCTGACTTTTCAAGAGCAAACCAATAATACCCATGTCCACCCATCATCATTGGATAAGATACTGAGGTAATAAGCGGAAAAGGATTCTGACTGAAAATTTCGGTAGGTGAATAATCCTGATATTCGCTTAAATCCAGTTCAAAAGCTTGAGGGTTTTTAGAAAGATTAACCACCACCAGAATTTTCTCATTTTCATATTCCCTGATAAACGCCATAATTCTTGGATTTTCAGGGTGCAGGAATTTGATTTTGCCTCTGCCAAACGCTTTGTATTTTTTTCGGATAGCAATAATATTTTTTGTCCAGTGAAAAAGTGAATTAGGATTTTTTCGCTGCATATCCACATTTACTACCTGTGGGTTATATTCATCAGAATCAATAACCGGCAGGAATAATTTATGAGAAACCACATCCGAAAAACCGGCATTTTTGGCAGCCGACCATTGCATGGGTGTTCTCACACCATCACGATCTTTCAGGTAAAAATTATCTCCCATACCGATTTCATCTCCATAATAAAGAAACGGGGTTCCGGGCATAGAATAAAGTAACACATTAAGCAATTCTATTTTTTTACGATCGTTGTCCATCAACGGAGCCAGTCGTCTGCGAATACCTACATTGATTTTTGCCTGAAGGTCGGGGGCATAGTTTTTATACATAAAATCCCGCTCTTCTTCTGTTACCATCTCCAGTGTCAATTCATCATGATTTCTCAAAAACATACCCCACTGGCAAGTTTCCGGTATTTCAGGAGTCTGAGCCAGAATGTCAATTATAGGATACCTGTCTTCTGTCTTCATAGCCAGATACATACGTGGCATTATCGGAAAGTGGAAGTTCATGTGGCATTCGTCGCCATTTCCATAATAAGAGGCTGAATCTTCTGGCCACATATTTGCCTCTGCCAGCAGAAAAATTCCCGGATAGGTTTCGTCGAGGTATTTAAAAATCTTTTTAAGGAAATCGTGTGTTTCAGGCAGGTTTTCGCAGTTGGTTCCTTCTCGCTCAAAAAGATACGGAATAGCATCCAGACGGAAGCCATCCACACCCATTTCTGCCCAGAAATCAATAATTCTAAAAATTTCAGCCTGAACTTCAGGATTGTCATAGTTTAAATCAGGCTGATGTGAGAAGAAACGATGCCAGTAGTATTGTTCGGCAACTTTATCATAAGTCCAGTTAGAAGGTTCTGTATCTGTAAAAATAATACGAACATCTTTATATTGAGTAGGGTCGTCAGTCCATACATACCAGTTACGTTCCGGAGAGCCTTTGGGGGCTTTTCTGGCACGCTGAAACCATTCATGCTCAGAAGAGGTGTGATTGATAACCAGTTCAATAATCACCTTAAGACCACGACGGTGAGCTTCTGCTACAAAAGATCTGAAATCCTCGATTGTTCCAAAGTCCGGATTGATATTATAATAATCAGAAATATCATACCCACCATCCTGCTGCGGGGATGCAAAAAAAGGTTGTACCCATATCGCTGTAACCCCTAGTTCTTCAAAATAATCAAGATTTTGCATCAGTCCGGGAAAATCACCGATACCATCATGATTGCTGTCTTTAAAAGAACGCACATGGATTTGATAAATCGTTGCGTCTTTATACCAATGTTTCTTGTCATCAAGCATTGTTATGTAGGGTTTTAGGTTTGCGGTATAACACTCATTAAAAAAATATTTTCCAGCTACTACCGCCGGAATTTTCGGGAGGGCAAAATAATAGTTTTTGGCATCTGGTAAAATAAAAACCAGTCAATTTTTTAGAACAGTAGATTTTTTGCTCTTCAAAATTTTCTGAGGGGATTCATTAAGCACAAGGAGTTCCTAAAAAGATTGATTTTACCAGAAGTCATAAAAAAAGCACCTGATAAATCAGGTGCTTTTTTTATGGAGCAATCAAAACAAGAATTAGTTAAAAATATAACGAACCCCTATCTGAGCCTGCCATGTATTGTCTACAGTTATATTTCTGGAGAAAGAATCTTTCAGAAGAATTGTTTGTCCATTTACTGTCTGTGTCGCCATTCTGTAAGTAGGTGTGCTTGATCCTGGATTAGTAAGAACAAGGGGGCTTGTAGTAGTAGAAACATAACCAACACCCCACTTACTATTTAAGAGGTTACCAAAGTTAAGAATATCTGCACGGAACTGAAGGATATTTCTTTTTTCTTTGGCTCCAACTTTCAGATAAATTTCCTGTACTGCTGTCAAATCCAAACGTTTTAGCCATGGGAAATAACCTCCATTTCTCTCAGCATACTGACCTCTGCGTGTTTTAAGATAAGGATTATTATCTATATAAGTGTCAAAAGCAGCTTGTTGTTGTTCAGGTGTAAATAATGTAGTAGCACCTGATGTGATGGGTAGAAATGTTAAATCAGAAGCTTTATTGGGTACAAAGATAAGGTCGTTGTTCTGCCCATCTCCATTAAAGTCGTTAGCAAAGACATAAGATAGTTTTCCTCCACTATTTGCTACATATCCTAAGCTTAACATAGTAGAGCCACCCAATTTACCACCATATACCAGCTTGTAATTCACATAACCTACTATGCGATGACGCAGATCATTATCAGCCCAAGAAGTACCCAGATAGTTTTGTCCGGTAGTTGTAGGGATATTAGCAACTACTGTGCTACCTACAGATTGCAAATCTCTTGCCTCTCCATAAGTATAAGCCAGCATCCCTCCGAATCCTTTATCAGCAGGTTTTTCTAACTTAGCAGTAAAAGTATAAGAATATCCTTTATTGCTATTTTTCAATACAAAAACGTTAGTAACAGCTGTATTGTAGAAACGTGCAATATTTACAGTGTTATTTGCACCAGAACCTGAACTTGTAACACCAGAAGCAGGGAAACGATCACGCTTGTCAGTTCCTTCAAATTTACGATCAGGTGCTTTGAGGTTGGCATCTATATAACGCAGTGCCTGAATGTTTTTATTAACAATAACCTCCAATGTTCCTATTAAGCCCCAAGGTAATTTTTGGTCAATAGCAACGTTGGTTTTCCATACCAAAGGATATTTTAGATTATTATCAGTAGCATTAATAAAATATGGAGGAAGCTTAGTAATATCTGTATTGGTTGGTATTGATACGTTGGCAGGTAATTGAGTAGGGCTGGTTACAAAAGGATAGGCTGTAGTATTTTGAACACCAATAGCATATGTATTAACACCATTATTACCTAATTGGTTTGATACCAATACTTGAGGTATACGTGACACAAAGAAACCTGTCCCACCTCTTAATTGTGTAGTTCTATCTCCTTTAATATCCCAGTTAAAACCTATTCTTGGCGAAAGAAGAACTCGTTTTTTAGGAAATATACCTGTGCTTACCGGATAACCAGCATTATTGTTCTCATCTCTGAAAACTGTAGTAGCAGCTACTACAGGATTATTAAAGTCCGATGCTGTTGAATTATCATAGGCAAATAAGTCTGCTCTCAAGCCACCTGTCAACTTAAATTTAGGTGTAACCTGAAACTCATCTTGTATGTAAGCACTGTAAGTAGATACTTTTAACGTCTGTAATGGTTCTCCACCGCCCGGCAATAGGGAATAACGAAGGTTATAACGATTAACTGTAACTGGAGATGTCGCATTTTTAGATGGATCATAAACACCATTTGTGAATGCATTTACATATTGAGTAGCTGCCTTTTTAAAATCATCTATTGAGTTATAAACATATACTCCGTTTGATGAAGGAAAAAACACGTTGTTGGATTTATAAAACTCATAAGATAACCCAAAAGTAAAAGTATGCTTTCCTAAGAAATAGTTAAAATTATCAGTAAGGTTTAGTGTTGAATAATTTAACTTGTTATTAGGCGTAAAAGGGTCAAAACCAACTGAAGTATAAGTACTATTATCTTTTAAAATGTCAATAGTAGGAAATATATCGGTTAAGTAGGTTCTGTCTTCAATCTGTTTGTTGAAAGTAGCTACAAAATTATTAGCAAATCTTCCACCAAAGTTAGAGTTGAGTTCAGCAGCAATAGAACGGGTATTATCGGCAATAATATAACCTGTATTTTGAGGAGATAAGGCAAGATTCCCTGCGTATGTTCCGGTAGCATATCCTGTTCTGTTACCATTTCCAGCAGTATTACTACTACTACTATTACTAATTGCTTGATCAGACGAAGAATTGTGGTGAGAATAGCGAAGAGATAATTTATGATTATTGTTGATATTGTAATCCAGGCGAATTAATGCTTTTTTACTCTCTATTTTGTTATTAAAGTTATCAATAGCTCCTAAATCACGATTAAAATTATCTTTCATAAACTTACTTAAATCATTCAAATCATCAGCTGTAACACGTGATACGTTACCTGTAGCACCAGGTCTGTTAGCAACCCAATCCAAAGCGGGTTTACTACTGGTAAATTGCTCATAATTTACGAAGAAGAACAATTTATTTTTAAGAATTGGTCCGCCTAACCGGAATCCGTAAGTTTTTTCTCTGATACTTACCGGAGGCAGTGGCTGGTCATTAACTTTATTACCCACAAGTTTCACAGCACTAAAAATTCTTTTACCACCTATTCTAAACTCATTATCACCAGAGTTAGTAAATAAGTGATATACAGAACCTGAAAACTCATTTGTTCCTGAACGGGTTACAGCATTAATACCAGCACCGGCAAAACCAGACTGACGAACATCATAAGGGGCAACGTTCAACTGAATTTCATCTAAGGCATCAATAGACACCGCAGTAGTACCTGTACGACCACCAGCCTGAGCTGAAGAACCTAATCCAAAACCGTTGTTAAAAACAGCACCATCAATAGTGAAGTTATTAAAACGAGTATCTTGACCAGCAAATGACGTACCATTGCCATAAGCATTATACTTTACGATACTGTTTACAGTACGACCAATTGTAGGAATGCTGTTAATGGTTTCTCTTCCATAAGAAGTAGCTGCTCCGGTACGGTCAGAGCTGAAAATATCGTTACGATTTCCTGTAACAGTAACTTCTTCCAATTGAGTAGATTCATCAGCTAATTTTACATTCAAGTCAGTAGCTACACCTAAACTCAGGTAGATACCTTCAAAATTCTGATCTTTATATCCTACAAAACTTACTTTTACAGTATAAGGTCCACCTACCCGCATACCAGGAAGGTTATATCTGCCATCTGACAGTGTAGATGTACCATAAGAAGTTCCGGAAGGAGTATGTACAGCATAAACAGTAGCTCCCGGAAGGGGCTCTCCTTTGGCATCAGTAATGATACCTGATAAAGAAGAGGTGGTAACCTGGGCAAAAGCCTGGCTGCCGATAAACGCAGCAAGTACAAATAGCACAAGCCTAAATGCACCTGCAATTCGTAAAGAGTGTTTCATTTTTTAGTTGTAATGGTTTTGGTAAATGAAATGTAATATTAAATTCTGGTTGTTTATTTGTGAGCTTTTTCAAATACTGATCTGACATACAGAGGTTTATCAGTCGTAATTATGTCTATTCCATATTGGACTATGTATAAATATTGTTGTGCTGCCTCACTCTCCGGAGATTCGTCCGGATTGCCTTTTCCATACGTTCCCATAGCACACACAATTCCCATCTTATGAATTTCGTCATAGAAACTCTTTTCCAATAACTTAGCTGGTGTAAGAGCAATAAGATTACTGTAAGGGATTCCTGACTTTTTAATCATATCAAGCTGACTCTTGCTGTTAAACCCAAGTGCTACCATAAAGTCAGGGTTTTGTTTAAGTACAAAAACAGCATCTTCGACAGAGTAACAGATAATAAAAAGGTTACTAACAGATTTTGTCTTTTCAATTAGTTTTATTACTCTCTTCAAATCAGTACCAGGCTTAGCATCTATGGCAAGCATTGCTTTTCCTTTTGCCCATTTCAATATATCTTCAAATAACGGTATCTGACTGAAGGCTACATTTCCCTGTATATCTGTTAATTTTAGCGATTTAAGAGCTGAATATGCTTTGTTTGTTACTAATCCCTTTCCTGTAGTAGTTCTGTCAAGGGTTTCATCATGAAGTAGTACTAATATGCTATCTGAAGTCATCCTCACATCCATTTCCAGAATTGCCTCAGGATTAAGCTGCCAGGTATACTGGAAACCCTCCAGACTGTTCTCAGGATAGCCTGCTACCGGACCTCCTCTGTGGGCTATGATGAGAGGATATTCTCTATGAGTCAGATGGCTAAAAAACTTCTTCAAATCGTCTGAACTTTCAGGAATTTTACTCTGAGCCTTCCCTGCTAAACTGCTTTCTATTGAAAGTATGACAATGACAAGAATAACCCTATATAACTTTTGCATGTGCAAACGTATGGTTTTTGTTTTTCGTCGTGCAAAATTAGAAGTATGTTAGCAATTTACTGTTTTTTCTGTATTAACAAATTGTTAAGAGATAGATAGAAGTACAACAAAATAGGTTTTTATTACTAAATTTTCTTTAAATAATACAAAAACATGTAGGATTATTTTTAGTTGGAAGCTGGTAAAAGAAGTTTTACAAAGATGTAGTATTTTTTCATTTTTCTAGCAAAAAGTTGAATTTCTTTCAACTTTTTGCTAGAAATTTTTCTATCTTTTCCACCAGCACCTCATTAATACGAATATATGATTCTTGAGTCCAGCCGGCAATATGTGGCGTAAAAATTATCTTTTCAGAGGTAAAAAGCCAATCAAATAGTATCTCCTGTTCTGGTGTAAGGGTATGCAACTTTTCATTTTCCAGCACATCCAGACAAGCTCCTGATATTTTGCCATTTTCTATGGCTTGCTGCAAATCTGACAGTTTTACGATTTCGCCACGGGCAGTATTGATGAGATAAAAGTTTTTTCTAAATGAATTAATAAATTCACTATTTATCATAAAACGACTTGCTGTTGTGAGAGGAATATGCAGACTAAGAATATCTGTTTTATCAAATATTACTTCCAGAGTAGATTCTTTTGCAAATTCATCTCCATAGTTTTGTAAGTACTTATCATATGTCAGTACTTCACATTCAAAACCTCTCAAACGTTTTGCAAAAGCTTTACCCATATTACCATAACCAATAATTCCGATGGTTTTGCCTTTTATTTCTATACCTCGGTTGGCTTCTCGTTTCCAGATTTTTTGTCTCACCTCATTATCAGCTATATGAACTTTATTCAATAAGCATAGAAGCATTGCCAGCGTGTGTTCACCTACTGCATCCCGGTTTCCTTCAGGTGCAGCAAAAAGCTGAATATTTCGTTTATTTACTTCATCCAAATCTATTTGCTCCAAACCAGCACCAGCTCTTCCTATAAAAATAAGCTTTGGGGCTTTTTCCAGCACAGGTTTATCCAATGGTGTTTTGCTTCGTATAATGAGCCCCTCATAGCTGCTCAACTGCTCGATTATCTCAGAACGTGTGATAGCAGGCTGATAACTGTATTGCCAATTATGTTGTTCAAGCATTTCAAACAAAGAGGGGTGCATTTCATCAGCAATCAAAATATTCATTGTATTATAGGATTGGGGCTTTAGAAAAAGTTAAAAATCATTCTGACTTTATTGTATTTCTTTCAGCCAGGCTTTTGAGTTCTCAAATCTATACTCATCTTTTCAAAAAACCTGAAAATCCTCAATCTGTCATATTTCGCAACCAAAAATTTTTATATTTGCAACCTGTCGTTTCTTTTTTCTGACATTTTCAGTAATCAGAAATTGTATCTATGCATTCCTAAAACCACATAAACTAACTAAAGAAAATGAGTGGACAGAAAATCACTATCCAAAACGGAAAACTTCACGTTCCAGATGAGCCTGTTTTACCTTTTATTGAAGGAGACGGTACCGGACCTGATATTTGGGCTGCCTCTGTAAAAGTATTTGATGCTGCTGTCGCAAAAGCATATGGAGGTAAGAAAAAAATTCACTGGAAAGAAGTATTAGCTGGAGAAAAAGCTTTCAATCAAACCGGAGACTGGCTTCCAAAAGAGACTTTAGATGTTTTCAGAGAATATTTAGTAGGTATTAAAGGACCATTGACAACTCCAGTAGGTGAAGGCATCCGTTCATTAAATGTCGCTCTGCGTCAGGAGTTAGATTTATATGCCTGTGTTCGTCCGGTACGGTGGTTTAATGGAGTTCCTTCTCCTCTCAAAGACCCAGGCAAAACAGACATGGTAATCTTCCGTGAAAATACCGAAGACATCTATGCTGGTATTGAATACAATGCTGGTACACCTGAAGTGACAAAACTACTTACATTCCTGCAAACTGAACTTGGTGTAAAGAAAATTCGTTTCCCTCAGTCTTCTTCACTGGGTATCAAACCCGTTTCTGTGGAAGGAACTGAGCGTTTGGTAAGAGCTGCTATTGAGTATGCTATCAAATTTAAAAAACCATCTGTAACATTGGTTCATAAAGGAAATATTATGAAATATACAGAAGGTGGTTTTAAAAAATGGGGTTATGCTTTAGCTGAGCGTGAATTTGGTGACAAAGTATTTACCTGGGCAGAATATGACAAAATTAAAGCTGAAGATGGCGAAGAAAATGCCAATAAAGTTCAGAAGGCTGCTATTGATTCAGGAAGAATTTTGATTAAAGACTCGATCGCTGATGCTTTCTTGCAACAAATACTGCTTCGCCCGGCTGAGTATTCTGTAATTGCCACCCTCAATCTGAATGGTGATTATATCTCTGACGCACTGGCTGCTCAGGTAGGTGGTATCGGTATAGCTCCTGGAGCTAATATCAACTATGTTACAGGTCATGCTATTTTTGAAGCTACTCATGGAACTGCTCCAAAATATGCAGGTCTTGACAAAGTAAATCCAGGCTCTGTAATTCTTTCAGGAACAATGATGCTTGAATTTATGGGCTGGACAGAAGCTGCTGCCCTGATTTATAAAGGTTTGGAAGCTGCTATCGATGCAAAACGGGTAACTTATGATTTTGCCCGGTTGATGGAAGGTGCTACCGAAATAAAATGTTCTGCTTTTGGTGACGAAATTATCAGTAGAATGTAATTACAACCCTTTTCTAATCATCAAAAAGCCTTTCAATTCACATTGAAAGGCTTTTTGATTTATAAACAAAGTTTTTAATTGCTAAATGGCTTTATGGCTGCACTGATTATTTGACATTTAACGATTCAGCCATAAAATAACAGTCTATCATGCAATATTTTCCTGGACATCTCCTTTTTTGGGCATTGTTCCAAAAACATAATCCCATAATGGAGAAGATACACCAAAAACTAATTCTCCATCTTTATAATGGTGTATAGCATGATTGACCCAAAGAAATTTAAAGAAATTTTTGGGTGGAGGATAGGCATGTACAATATAATGTACAAACAAATACCCGGTATAACCATACAAAAATCCGGGAAAGAAAGCATACGCATATTCACCCATCAATACATAAAACACACCCAAAATAATCAATGCTAAAGTTACACCAAAAATAGGAGGCATGGCCAGGCGGGATTTATCTTTAGGGTATTCGTGGTGAACACCATGCATAGTATATTGCATTTTTTTACGCCATTCGGTGTCAGTTGGCATGTGGTATAAGCTCCGATGCATCCAATACTCTACAAATGTAAATACAAACATACCTGCCAAAAACAAGCCTCCAATCAAAAACGGAGGCAATATAGCTTTGGTATAAGCATAAGTAAGCAACAACCCCCCAATAATGATGTAAATTGTGAGAGGAATTGCAATATGAGTATGTGTGAGCTTTTCCAGAATTGGATTTTTAAAAAGCTGTTTGGTACCTGAGTGCTTTGGATTAACAGGTTGATTCATAATAGTACAGTGTATTCAAAAATTTATTTTACAAAATTAAGGATTAACAATAAAAATTAACAGATGATTTTTGTCAGTAGTCATCAATTACTAATCTTATTCTCATTTAAAAGACAGTCATTTTTTCTCAGATTGTTTTGTAAATGTACTGTTTGATTGCTGCCTTACCGGCAAACCCATTCAACAATCAAATCATTTAATAATATCATTCTGGGCATATCAGCGTAACATTGCCTCTTTATGTACTACCTTTCTGTAAACTTCTTCATACATAGGCAGTATGTTAGAAATATCAAACTCTTTTGCTCTTTCCAGAGCATTTTGTTTAAAAACAGGCAGATTTTCGTCATCAAGTACAATCAATGCATTTTTTACCATATCTTCTACATCTCCCACTTTACTCAAAAATCCTGTCTTACCATGTACATTCAATTCCGGTAAACCTCCGGCATTTGACGAAATAAGAGGTACTTCACAAGCCATGGCTTCTAAAGCTGCCAGTCCAAAACTTTCCTGAGCAGAGGGCATCAAAAATAAATCACAGACAGACAACACCTCCTCTACTGCATCCAGTTTTCCCAAAAAGCGTACATCATCATAAATATCCAGATGTCTGACCAGATTTTCGATGCTTGTCCTTTCCGGTCCGTCACCTACCAGCAAAAGTTTGGCAGGCATTTTCCGGCGTACTGCATCAAAAATATAAATTACGTCTTCTACTCTTTTTACCTTTCGGAAATTGGAAGTATGAATTAATAATTTTTCACCGTGTGGGGCAATGGCTTTCCGAAAATGATCTTTTCGCTGACGTTTAAACCGTTCCAAATCTATAAAATTTGGAATTACATCTATCTCTCTGGTAATAGCAAACTGCTTATAAGTATCTTTTCGCAAATCTGCTGATACCGATGTTACACCATCTGACTGATTGATAGAAAAAGTAACTACAGGCTCATACGAAGTATCTTTACCCACCAATGTAATATCCGTACCATGTAGGGTAGTTACCACCGGAATATCTATCCCCTGCGTCAGCAAAATCTGTTTTGCCAGATAAGCGGCGGCGGCATGTGGAATTGCATAATGAACATGTAATAAATCCAATTGTTCATATTTTACTACGCTTACCATTTTACTGGCAAGTGCCGTTTCGTAGGGAGGATACTGGAAAAGAGGGTAATTAGCTACAGGTACTTCATGATAAAAAAGATTTTCGTTAAAAAAATCTAATCGAACAGGTTGTGTGTAGGTAATAAAATGTACAGAATGACCATTTTTAGCCAAAGCTTTGCCAAGCTCGGTAGCTACCACACCACTACCTCCGAAAGTTGGATAACAAACAATACCTATTTTCATTAATTCAGGTTTTGATTCTTGTTATAAACAATTTATTCATTAATTAGTTGCAAAACCCCTCATTAAGTTTCTGTTATCAGTATTCAGTTCTCAGTTTTTCCTCCTCCGGAAGAGATTAACACCATACCAATTATCACCAATATAATGCCTGCCAACTGTAGAAAATTAAGTTCTTCTCTCAAAAAGAGCCATCCAAGTAATGTTACTACTACCAATGAACCTCCTACTATCAGAGGAGTGCCTACCGATACAGAAACCCCTCTGGTATATAGTACGAAAGTCAGAATTTCAGCAAGTCCTACACATAACCCAGCCAGAGCTGCCTGCCATATACCTTTGTTTGTAACAGGTAAAGGCTGATTATTAAACTTAAAAAATAGTAGAAATATGCCTCCCAACATAGCAGCTATTATCTGTAAGATGACGGCTCCTACTATCTCATGTATGTTACCAGACGATATTTTGATAAAGAAATTGTATAATCCAAAGCAAAAAGCAGTAGTAATCGCAATAATGAGCCAGTGCATATTTTGTTTAATTTTTGTCAATATCTTTACAAAACTATCATCCTTTTTTATTGTTCTAATACCAGATTGGGTGACTTTAGTATGTATTCACTTTTAGAAGAGAATTTTTTAATAAAAAAATAAAAAAATAGTATGCAAGCATACTATTTTTTTATTTATATTTGAACTCTGAAAAATACAACTTATTAGGGAAAGAAAAGTATAATTTTTTACTGGCTACCCTCAAGCCTAAAAATGAAAGTGGTATATGAAACGAGAGGAAACCGTTGACTATAGTATCAAGATAGCCTGGCATATTATTTCAAGAATGTATAATGATCTGGGAGAACAATACGATATATCTGCTTCTACCGGATATGTATTACTCAATATTGATGTTGAAAATGGAACACCAGCTACCAAAATTGCTCCTCAGCTTGGTCTGGAAACCCGAAGTCTGACCCGCATTCTGAAAACACTCGAAGATAAAGGCTGGATCTATCGTAAAACTGACCGTAAAGACAAACGTTTTGTTAAAATTTTTCTTACAGAACTCGGTAAGGAAAAGCGTGAAATTTCCCGGAAAACAGTTCGAGCTTTTAATTTTTTTATTAAAGAAAATATTCCGGCAGAAAAGCTGAATACTTTTTTTGAAGTAATTCAGGATATAACCCAACTTACTGACGAATATCACCAGAAAATTAATACCATTCCTCAGGAATAAAATTGTATTTATACATTTTTTCAACACAAAAAACCAAACAACATGGAAACCCTTTTTGCAAAAGCCGACATTAAAACGGCAACACAAAAAAATGCCAAACGGCGGATAAGAAGAGTAGCCGTCCTCGGTTCGGGAATTATGGGATCACGAATTGCCTGCCATTTTGCTAATATTGGTGTAGAAGTGCTTTTACTGGATATTGTTCCGAAAGACCTGAATGATACCGAAAAAGCAAAAGGGCTGACTATTGACAGCAAACAGGTAAGAAACAGGATTGTAAACGATTCGTTTCAGAATACCTTAAAAGCCAATCCGGCAGCTCTCTACAATAAAAAATCAGCAGAACTGATAAAAATTGGCAATTTTGATGATAATTTAAAGGAAATATCCGGCTATGACTGGATAATAGAGGTGGTAGTAGAAAGACTTGATATAAAAAAATCATTGTTTGAAAAAGTTGATACTCTGAGAAAACCAGGTACACTTATCACTTCCAATACCTCTGGTATTCCAATTCACCTGATGGCTGAAGGCAGAAGTGACGATTTCAGAAAGCATTTTTGCGGAACACACTTTTTTAATCCTCCACGCTATTTGCGTCTTCTGGAAATCATTCCTACTCCTGAAACTGACCCTGCTGTTGTCAGTTTTCTGATGGAATATGGTGATTTGTTTTTAGGAAAAACTACAGTGCTTTGTAAAGATACTCCTGCTTTTATTGCTAATCGAATAGGTGTATATGCTATGATGAGTGTGATAAAAGCTACAGAAGAACTTGGCTTAACTATTGAAGAAGTTGACAGATTGACTGGTGAGGTTTCTGGTAAACCTAAATCTGGTACTTTCAGGTTATCAGATGTAGTAGGCTTGGATACTACTGTAAATGTAGGGAATAATCTCTATAACAATCTTCAAAACGACGAATCTAAAGAAACCTTTAAACTGCCTGATATAGTACAGAAACTATATGATAACAAGTGGCTGGGCGATAAAACCGGACAAGGTTTTTATAAAAAAATAAAAAATGACAAAGGCGAATCTGAGATTTTATCATTAGACCTCAAAACTTTGGATTATCGCCCTCAGGCTAAAGCTAAACTTGCCATACTGGATGCTACAAAAGGGGTAGATGACTTGAAGAAGCGTTTGCAGATTCTTGTAAGTGGTACAGACAAAGGGGCTGAATTTTTCAGAAGGACTACTTTTGATGTATTAAAATATGCCACTCATCGTATTCCTGAAATTTCAGATGAACTTTATCGGATTGATCAGGCAATTTGTGCCGGATTTGGCTGGCAGTTAGGTCCATTTGAAATGGCAGATATTTTTGGCGTAAAAGAAACAGTCAACAACATGGAAGCTGCCGGTTATAAACCTGCCCAATGGGTATATGATATGCTGGCTGCCGGACATGAAAGTTTCTACAAAATTGAAAACGGAGTTACTAAATATTACGACATACCTTCCAAATCATATAAAGCTATTCCTGGAACAGAAGGTTTTATTTTACTGGAAAACCTGAAAGCTGGGGGAAAAACCTTGTGGCAAAATGCAGCAGCAGCTATTTATGATTTAGGTGATGGTATTATTGGGGTAGACTGGTGGACAAAAATGAGAACTCTGGGTACTGAACCCATAGAAGCCCTTACCCGTGCTGTAGATATGGCGGAAAAATCGTATAGAGGACTGGTAATTGGCAGTGAAGGCGAAAATTTTTCAGCAGGAGCTAATCTTGCCATGCTGTATATGTTTGCCATCGAAGAAGAATGGGATGAAGTAGATTTAATGATTCGTCAGTTTCAAAATACGATGATGCGTCTGCGATATTCTTCTATTCCGGTGGTGGCAGCTCCGTTTGGCTTGACTTTGGGTGGTGGTTGTGAAATTTTATTGCACTGCGATCATGTGCAGGCTCATGCCGAAAGTTATATTGGGTTGGTAGAAGTCGGTGTGGGCGTAATACCTGGCGGAGGCGGAACAAAAGAAATGGCTCTCAGAGCATCTGACCTTTATGAACAAGGGGATATAGAACTCAACATTTTGCAGAATTTATTTATGAATGTGGCTACTGCTAAGGTTACTACTTCTGCTCACGAGGCTTATGACACCAAAGTATTAAGAAGAGGTGACAAAATCACACTCAATCGCAGTCGTCTGATTGCAGATGCCAAATTTGAAGCACTCGAACTGGCAAATGCAGGCTATAGCCAACCGAAACAACGAACAGATATAAAAGTACAGGGCAAAACCGGAATAGCATTGTTCAAAGCCGGCATCTACGCCATGAAATTAGGTAAGTATATTTCAGCACATGATCAGAAAATTGCTGAAAAATTAGCTTATGTAATCTGTGGCGGTGATTTGTCGTATCCCCAAACCGTTTCAGAACAATATTTGTTAGATTTAGAAAGAGAAGCTTTCCTTTCACTTTGTGGAGAACGCAAAACACTGGAACGCATGCAAAGTCTTCTTTCAGGAGGAAAGCCTCTTCGTAACTAAAAATATCAAAAATCTAAACTCAACACTAACATGAATGCATATATAGTAGCTGGCTACCGCAGTGCTGTGGGCAAAGCCCCGAAAGGCGGTTTTCGTTTTACCCGTCCTGATGACCTTGCTGCCGAGGTTATTCGTCACATGATGGCTCAGGTTCCTGCCCTTGACCCTGCCCGTGTAGATGATGTGATTGTAGGAAATGCTGTTCCTGAAGCAGAACAGGGTATGCAGATGGGACGCATGATTTCTTTGCTGGCTCTGCCTATGAATGTACCTGGCTTTGTATTGAACCGGTATTGTGGTTCTGGTTTAGAGGCAATTGCCATTGCCGCAGCTAAAATTCATGCCGGACTTGCCGATTGTATGATAGCCGGAGGTACAGAGTCTATGTCACTTGTACCAACTACCGGCTGGAAAACGGCTTTGAATTACAATATTGCCACCCCTCATCCTGAATATTATCTTGGCATGGGCTTAACTGCCGAACAGGTAGCCGAAAAATATAATATTACCCGTGAAGAGCAGGATATATTTGCTTTCCAATCACACCAAAAAGCTCTTTCTGCAATCAAAGAAGGACGTTTTAAGGAGCAAATTGTGCCAGTTACAGTAAAAGAAACTTATGTAGAAGAAGGAAAAAAGAAAACGAAAGAATATGTAGTTGATACAGATGAAGGACCCCGGGCTGATACCAGTGTGGAAGCATTGGCAAAACTAAAGCCAGTGTTTGCCTTGAATGGCAGCGTTACTGCTGGCAACTCTTCCCAAACTTCAGATGGGGCAGCTTTTGTGCTGGTAATGTCCGAAAAAATGGTAAATGAATTAAATCTTAAACCCATTGCTCGTATGGTAAGTTATGCTGCCGCCGGTGTAGAACCTAATATTATGGGTATTGGTCCGGTAGCGGCGGTACCTATTGCTTTAAAACGTGGCGGGCTAAAACTGGCAGATATTGACCTGATTGAGTTAAATGAGGCATTTGCAGCTCAGGCTCTTGCTGTGGCTAAAGAACTGGATATTGACATGAGTAAACTCAATCCGAATGGTGGAGCAATAGCCTTGGGTCATGCTTTGGGTAGTACAGGTGCACGTCTTTCTGTTCAGCTTTTTAATGAAATGAGATTGCGTAAACAGAAATACGGCTTGGTTACAGCCTGTGTAGGTGGCGGACAGGGGGTTGCAGGCATTTATGAGTTTTTGAATTAAATTCATATCATGTTTTAGAAATAGTCCTTCAGGAAAAAACTATTCCTGAAGGACTATTTATTTAAACGGTTTTCTTTTTAAATAAACCAGCCACCCTGTACAAACTATGGTTATATACAATCCCCAACCGATAACTATTTCAGGTGATGCATATTCAGGATACCATGTTGTAAAATAGTGCCATTCTTTGCCAGGGTCAGGAATTTGCCAGAATAACCTCATAAAGGGGACAGAAAATAATACTATTACTATTGTTTCAAAAAGGGGGATTTTACCAAAAGCTCTCCATATAGCCGTCATAATAAACGGAAATCCCAAAAAAGTAAGACGGGTAAAATCTCCTCCTCCTAAAAAACTTACAACAAGACAAATCCCTGCCAGTATTGATATTTCATCTGTTTTTTTATATAATTCTTTTATTACTGGAAGTATAAAAAAGCCATAAGCCATAAAAAAAGCCACCAACCACCTCACTATCCTGAATGGATGATTTATGGTAATAATCATACATTGCCATAAGGTATTTACTGAATTTCCAGAAGTAACAGCAGGAAAATAAGAATTTATTGTTGCTTTACACAAAAGACTCAATACCAAAGAAAGGGAAATCATAATCAGTGGCTGTCTGGACTGAAAGAGAGTATCTTTCCGATAAAACAGTAATGCTAATGAAGCCATTAATAAAGCGGGAAATTGTTCTTTGCAAAGCGTAGCCAGAGGGGCAAGCCACAATAAATGAAAATATTTTTGGCTGACAAACACAAGAACCCACAAACTTCCAAAAAAATACACAGGCACATCTACTGTAATCGGGTCAAAGGCATTAAGCCGGATAAGTCCCGACCAGTGTAGCAGCAACCATCCAAACCCTGTAATTTGTAAGAAAAAAGGGATTTTTAGTTTTTGCCATAGAAAATAAAGGCTAATTACTATGCCAAGAATAAAAATAAAATTGACAGCCTGAAAAGCGGTAATAGCATCACTAACAGGCATCAAACTTGCCAAAAAAGGGACGAGAATACGGGAATGGAAAGGAAATTTTACGTCATAATGCTGGGTTTCTCCTTTAAAAAAACTATATATTTTAGCATACTCGTTCCCATCTAAGCGTGGCTCAAGCTTATAGGAAGCTACAGGCTGCCAGAAATAGCAGCCACCAGCTACCAGACAAGCAATACCAAGTAGTATCAATAAAAAGATATGTTTTTTCAAAGTGTACAGTTACACCAACTATTTTGTTACCAGATAAATTTTACGGGTTTATAACACACCAAAGGCTCTAGTGTATTTTTGAGCAAAACTACTATAAAAGTCAGTTTTTGACTCTTTTTAGTTTTTCACGTTTCTCTATTGCTCCATAGTACACAGATATGTCCTGATGCAATAAATATGTAATTTTATAGTCTAATTTAGCCATCAAGCTATCCGTTAGATTCTCATCTACAGTAGTGCAAGAATTTGATTTATTGGTGTAACGCATGCCATTCTCTGACATATTTTTTTGTGAAAACGATGTCTTAGAAAGAATAAAAAATCAACCAGTGAGAAGGGAAATCACAGTTTTTTGAACATAAATTTAGCTCTACTTCATCAATGAATATACGATAAAAGCAGAAAGGTAGGCAAGACCTGTCATATAGAAAAACTGAAACACAGGATATCGCCACGATTTGGTTTCACGCCAGGTAGCTGCCAAAGTGCTGGTACACTGCATGGCAAAAGCATAAAATACCATCAAAGAAAAAGCCAGTGCAGGCGTGTACATTGGTTTGTGGGTATCAGGATTGATTTCTGCCAGCATACGGGTTTTCAGTGTATCTGTTACTTCATCATTCTGTCCCAAACTATAAATAGTAGAAACTGTTCCGACAAAAACCTCTCTGGCAGCCAGTGAGGTAAGCAATGCAATCCCGATTTTCCAGTCATAGCCCAGTGGCTTAATAGCAGGTTCAATAAATCTCCCAAAGTGACCGGCATAGCTGGCAGCCAGTTTTTTAGAAGCCAGCAAATTTTCAAATTCTGCAGAAGGAAGGTTTTTACCTTCTGTTTTGGCTGCTATCTCTGCCTGCTGAATGGCATCACCTGGTCCGTAGCTGGCTAATACCCAGAGTATAATAGAAACTGCCAGAATGATTTTACCAGCTTCCAGCACAAAAGTTCTTACTTTTTCCCAAATGGTATAACCTACATTTTTCCACTTAGGCATTTTATAAGTAGGAAGCTCCATAATAAAATAACTCTTTTCTTTGGTTTTCAGGATTAATTTCATAATCCAGGCAGAGCCAATAGCAGCAAAGAAACCCAGAAGATACAATCCCATTAAAGCCAGTCCCTGAAGGTTAAAGATACCCCATACACTCTTTTCTGGCACTACCAAAGCGATGAGAATGGTATAAACCGGAATACGGGCAGAACAACTCATCAGGGGTGTTACAAAAATCGTAATCAGGCGTTCTTTGATGTTATCAATGCTTCGGGTAGACATAATAGCCGGAACAGCACAAGCCACTCCTGAAATGAGTGGCACTACACTTTTGCCATTTAAGCCAAAATTTCGCATCACTTTGTCCATAATAAACATCACCCTCGCCATATAGCCCGACTCTTCAAGAATGGCAATAAATGCAAAAAGAATGGCAATCTGAGGCACAAATACTATCACCCCTCCTATTCCGGCAATTACACCATCTGTAAGTAAGTCCACCAGTTTGCTTTGGGGTAAAGTTGCTTTCAGCCAGTTTCCAAGCTCTGCCATCGTGTTGTCAATCCAATCCATTGGATATTTGGCAAAAGAAAAAATTGCCTGAAAAATCAGAAAAAGCACTACGAAAAACACCAGATAGCCCCAAAATCTGTGTAGCAAAACTCTATCTATTTTCTGGGTAAATGTTTCTTTTTCAGCAGGTTGTACAAATTTTTGAACATTTCCTACTATGCTTCCTATCACCATATACCTCGAAACTGTTTCTCCCGCTTGCAGTGAAGTTTTAGGGAAACTGCCGTTGGCACTTGTCAGTTGAAAAAGCTTCTTTTTTTCTTCTTTATTCAGAAAGTAAAAATTCTCCCCCTGATGAGCATATTGCCATGCCAGATAGTCATTTTTTAAATTAAAGTTTTCTTTTATCTGTTGAATAAGACTACCATGTGACTCAGCAGGTTTCATAAAAATCCCACCTGATTCTGACTGAAAATTCTGTTCTTTGAGAAGTTTATTTATGATAAATTTCAGACCTGCAACGCCTTCTCCGTTACGGGCATTTATGGCTACTACTGGAGTTTGCAGTTCCTGATGCAAAGCTTTTACATCTGTTTGCAAACCCTGTGATTCAGCAACATCCAACATATTTAAAGCCAGTACCAGTGGCAAGCCAAGGTCTTTAAGCTCCGTAAAAAGCAACAGATTTCTTTTCAGATTAGAGGCATCAACCACTACTACTACCAAATCCGGGTATAAATCATCTGCCGGATTGGCAAGTATATCCATTACAATCTTTTCATCAAGTGATTTAGGGTAAAGACTGTACGTACCAGGCAAATCCATCACAGAGGCTTCAAAGTCTGCCAGCTTCATGCTTCCGGTATGTTTATCTACAGTTACCCCTGGAAAATTACCGGTTTTTTGTTTAAGCCCTGTAAGCTGGTTAAACAAAGTAGATTTTCCGGAGTTGGGATTGCCGACAAGGGCTATGAGTGGAGCTTCTTTCAAGGTAATAGGCAGAATTTATGAATACCTGATGTAATTTCTCAAACCAGGCATATAAAAACTAAACATTCAGGATTCTATCAATATGGTACCTGCTTCTTCTAATCTCAAGGATAAAGTATAACCTGACACTTTAATACAAATCGGATCACCAAAAGGGGCTACATATTTAAGCTGTACTTCTGTACCAGGCAAACAACCCATTTCCAGCAGTTTTAACGACATTATTTCATCATTAAATTGTGTGATTACAGCTCTTTCCCCGATTTTCATATCGGCAACCGTTTTTAATCCGTTATACATACTTTTACAGATTAGATTACTTGTTAATTATTCATGTCAATATGCCTAAAAACAGGTATTTATTTAGACTGATTTCAAACAACAAAACTACATCTGAATAATACAATTTGCAATGATAAAGTTTCAACTGTGTTGAATTTAAAGCAACTTAAAAGCATAACGTCCTTACTTACTGCATTTTATAAAAAGATGATTTTTATCAGTAATTGAGGTATAAATCTGTAAGAATTTCTTCCATACGTTTTCTGATTTGTCCTACAGGTTGCAGATGATGGTTATTCATAAAAGAGAAGCAAAGCATTTTGCCAGATTTTGCTACCAAATAACCACTCAGGTTTACATTATTACTCAACGTACCAGTTTTTCCAAAAATAAAAGTATTATGTTTTTTATAAAGCCCTGAAAGGGTCGTATTGGGTCGGTTGCCTGCTGCCAGCAAACCAAAAAGCCTCATTCGACCCACAGAATCCTTAGCCACCTCTTTATAAATCTTTAATAGTAGTTCTACCTGCGACCGGGGTGTAAATAAATTCATTCTCGACAAACCTGAGCCATCTACCCAGCGGGGTTTATCAGTAAGGTCTGACAGATAGTTTTTGATAGTATAATCAATTATTTTTGAAGTATTTAACTGACTGTCAAATACCTGCGATGCACAAAGAGTTAAAATTTGTTCAGCCAGAAAGTTATCGCTTGTTTGCAGCATCCGACGATACATAGTATCAGCTGGCAAACCATATAATATTTTAAGATTTTCTTTTTTATAGCGTTTATCTGTCCGATTTACCTGTCGTTTTAAAGTATCAGATAACATTCTGGCAATTAATTCCTCAGAAACCAGAAAAGGAACGTCCTGACTAAAATAACGGTTGGCTCTTTCAGTGGTATAAGTAAAAATATTCTCAAATTCATTGCGTTTTACAAACAATCCTTCACCCAATGTTTTATCTTCAACATAACTAAAACCTATATATTTTGGCGTAATAACCAGATTTTTGTTGCTGAGTGAAAACCTGATAAAATTACCATACAAAGGAAAAGGCGATTTCTCAACAGAATAATCATCATTAAAATCATCCCAGCTCCAACCCATTCCAAATCTGTTATCTTTCCAGTTAGTAGTTGAAAAGTATAATTTCTCTGTCCTGTTTTTCAGAAACTCATATATGCTATTCTCTTTAAAATAAGGGTGAAGAAACGTAGGGTCACCTGTTCCGAAAAATACTAGCGAATCAGAAGTTATTGTGTATCGAAGAGCAGGTATTCTGGTATCTGGTGAGCTGCCTAATATTTTTAATCCGGCATAGAATGTAAAGAGCTTGGTGGTGGAGGCTGGAATAAAATATTTACGGTCGTTATAATTTACTATATACTCTTTCTTTTGCATATCATAAATGCTGACTCCTGTAAACTGATTGGCAAAGAGAGTATCTTTATCAAGCTTATCAGCCAATTTTGCCTGAAAAGTCAGAGAGCTTGTTTTGCAGGCACAAAAAAGCAGCAAGGAGCAAATAAAAAAGCAATATTTAAGCATGATTTTTTATATTTGTTTTATTTTTTCAAATAAAAACCAAATAAAATTATGCAAAAAGCCTTACTCAAAATTTTTATTCTAACTCTCCTGTCCATTCCAGTTTTTGCCCAACGAACAATAATCCATTGCGGTACATTGATAGATGGCATCAAAAATGAAGCACAAACCGAAATGAGTATTGTGGTAGAAGGCAAAAAAATTATACAGGTCAGCAAGGGCTATTTGCCTGTCGGAGCCAATGATAAGTTGATTGATTTAAAAAATAAAACTGTTTTGCCGGGACTTATTGATATGCACGTTCACCTGGAAAGCCAAACCAGCCGTACCAGCTATTCTGACGGATTTAGAATGAATGACGCTGACATTGCTTTCAGATCAGTTACTTATGCCGAAACTACCCTGATGGCAGGTTTTACAACCGTGAGAGATTTAGGTGGAACAGGTATCAACATTTCTTTACGAAACGCTATCAATCAAGGCTTGATAAAAGGTCCAAGAATTTTTGCAGTAGGCAAGTCTATTGCCACTACTGGTGGACATGCCGACCCGACCAATGGCGTAAATAAAAAACTGATGGGAGACCCAGGACCTGCAGAAGGTGTAGTAAATGGGGTTGATGATTGTAAAAAAGCCGTTCGGCAACGTTATAAGGAAGGAGCTGATTTAATAAAAATTACAGCAACCGGAGGTGTATTAAGTGTAGCAAAAGATGGCTCTTCTCCACAGTTTACAATAGAAGAAATAAAAGCAATAGTAGAAACTGCCAAAGACTATGGTATGAAAGTAGCTGCCCATGCTCATGGAAACGAAGGGATGAGACGTGCTATTCTGGGTGGAGTACAAACCATTGAACATGGTACTTATATGGAGCAGGAAACCATGGATTTGATGAAACAATATGGCACTTATTATGTCCCGACTATCATAGCCGGCAAAACTGTAGCAGATTCAGCCCAGAGACCTGGTTACTATCCACCGCTTGTTGTGCCCAAAGCCCTTGCCGTAGGACCTAAAATACAAATGACATTTGGCAGAGCTTATAAAGCCGGAGTAAAAATTGCATTTGGTACAGATGCTGGCGTGTACATACATGGCTATAATGCCAAAGAATTTGAATACATGACCGAAGCCGGAATGCCTGCCATTGAAGCGATTAAATCGGCTACTATTGTCAATGCAGAAGTTTTGGGTGTTAAAGACCAAATTGGAAGTATTGAATCAGGTAAACTGGCAGATATCATTGCAACTGATGAAAGTCCTCTAAAAAATATCAAAACACTTCAAAAGGTAATCTTTGTAATGAAAGAAGGTAAAATCTATAAGTAACCTTCTATTTCAAGCCTATCGGATTTTTATAACATCTAAAAATCTGATAGGCTTGAAAGCATTAATCAAAAAATGAAATGACCAATACTGGTGCTTCTTGATGATAAGGATTATTAATGCGTCGGTAATTGACAAAAGCAACACACTCTATTAAATCAACATACACTTCTGACTAACGTAAATTTTCCCATTTGAATATCAATGTGTTACTAGATTCAAATCTTGATTAGTCAAAGCAAATTTATCAATTTGTTTTTGGATTCGTTTTACTAAACCCAGTTTTCTTTTCTGGTTATGGTAGGGTACATTTTTCACTACCATATTCCAAATAATTACCGATAGTTTTCTTGCGGTGGCACTCACGGCTGACACCCTGCCTTTTCTTAAGTTTATTCTTTGAAAAAAATCTCGCAAGGGGGTCGATTCTTTTAGGTTTCCTATCACATTGGCGGCATTTCTCAAAGCTATCTTCAAGCGGGTGCTTCCTTTGAGCAAACGCTTGATCTCTTTTTCTTTTGCTACATCATTTTTCATTTTCACTTTTATTCGCTGAATCCATCAACATACAAAACGCCTGCTCTATAACTTTTATATTCCGTTCGTTGTCCTGCCCATGTTTTGCCAATGCCACAACGCCTGTTTGTCTGCTGATGAAACCTATACTATAACCTTCTCTTTTAAACGCAATTCGGTTATTTCCGTCTGCATTTACAAGTTGAACATCAACACCTCCTGTTTCTGTGTATTGCTTAGGCAAGGTGACCAGGTACAAACAGGCTTTTTCAAAGTTTTCTGCGGAAAAGCAACTTATATTTGAACTCATAATTGTGATAGCATGTAGCATTAGCCCGTTTGTCTAATGAAAAAATTACAGATGTAATAATTACCACACCAGCGGATCGTAGCCATAGAGTAGTAAATATCTTTTCTCGTCTTTGAAAGATGAATTCGTAATACCAAAGGGATCTTTTCTGACTTCACTTTCGTTTTTAAAATGTTTACCCCTGAATATGTTTTTACCATGTGCCCAATCGTACCTCTCCGTGCAATCGTAGATAATGATTTGCCCGCTAAAAGAAGCGACTGCCATTTTTTTTCTATCGGATGAAATATCGATATCCATTACAGTACCTCCCACATGTAAATAACCAAATTGAAACCCAACAAAATCCCGAAACCAGATATAACCGTCATTTGCTCCAAGGCCATATCCCCAGGGATACAATCCAGCAGAAAAAATCCATTTCCTATCTTCAATATAATTCAGTTCCTTATCTGCATTGTATCCCGAAAGTTTCAAGCCCGGGTTAATGTTATTGAGTGGCAACGCTATACTGGCACTTCTTCCAAAATGACACGAGCATAACAATACCTGCCTACCGCCGTTTTTCTTCCCATCATCCTGAATGGTATAGTTGTATTTTGCAAAATTAGGATAGGATGAACGAGGTTCTACCGTGGTACAAACATCCCAACCTGCTTCTGTTTGGCAATAAACTAAATGGGCTGAGTTTTGTGAACCTGCTACTACATATTGGCCATCGGGAGAGATATCAATGTGAGGGTATTGCAGTTTAAATTCAAAGGCCTCGTCGAAATTATAATTTTCGCTGTCAATGGCTCTATAATTTTCTGTATCGAAAAAGAAGGATTCATTTTGGTTAATTTCAAAAATACCCAGTGCACACCCTACATACACCTTCAATCCATCAGGCGACACACAGATGCTTTGGATCTGAAGTGAAGCAAAGTCCATGTCTTTAAGTTTGTAAGTCAGATTCGGATAGCTTTTTTTAAAATCCAAGCCATAATTTAGGGGTGGGAAATGGGTGCTTATTATGTTCCCGTCCCAGCCTTCTGTAATATCTATCCGATCGGCATACACTTTGGCAAAGTATTTCTTATCAAAAGATTTGCCGAAAAGAATGATATTTTCAATATGCTTGAATGTATTATTTTCAATTTGATAGATAAATCTATTCTGGTACCATTGATTGATGGTGGCAATAATTCTACCATCATCGAGGATAGTAACCTGCGAAATACAGGCAGGATGGAGTTTATCCCAATCAAATGGATCATGATCAGGTGGGAATAATGCCCTGAATTCTTCCTGTTTGCCTGCTGCGTTGTATTCAGCAAGTTTTTCCAATACGTACTCTGCCATATCTTTCCGGGTTTCTTCCGGGCAGGGCATTTCGGGCTGCTTGTTATGAATATAAATCTGGTCCAGCCAGTCATTGAGATTGTTTTTGTAGGCTAAACCTTCTGCAATCCATCTTTTTGATGCTTCTTCAATATTTTGAGGTACGATGTGTTCCATTTACGAGCATTATTTTGTTGTTACATAAGTTACTATTTCATCAAATCCTTTTGTCTGGAGTAGTATAAGGCAGTTTTGCCCTTAATAGGTTCAAGACCTTTTGAAGTCGGCAAATTCTATCCAACGTATGCCTGTGAACCCCTGGACATCTATTGCCTGAGCGAGATACCGGTGTATGATTACCTGCTCGAACAGTTTTTTAATCTTGAATATTTGCAGTTCAGGATCTATCAAACCTGATTTCACAACAATGCCATCAATCGCACCCACATAGTCTTTGTCAGCCCGGCTTGTTTTGGCCTTAGAAGCTGCAATATCCAAACAATCTATCGGATTGATAGGGTTAAGAATATAATATAAAGCCAGCGACTCTCCGTTACCATTCAGGATGGTACAAGGCATATATTCTACCTGTTTTACTGAGCTGCGTATAAAAAAATCTCTGACGCGATCAGAAATCAAAAATACACGGTTGGGGGAATGAATTACATCATCCAGAATAGTACGTGGAGCCGGGTTGTCAGGGTCAAAATTTTCTTCGTCTTCCTCCTCTTCTTCATAATAGCCTTTGACAATTGTATGCCTTACGTTATCCAGAAAACTTTCAGCTCTGGACTCGCCTTCTACTACTTCATACCAATCGGTAACATCTGAAATTTTATGCAACACAAATGCACGTTTAGAAGGCGATGGTGCCATCACTACATAAGGCACTTCTTCTAAGTTGAGATTTTCTATATTCATAAATTATTTTGTTAATATTATATTGCCCCTGCCGATATTCAAAATATCCCAGTGTGTTTGGGTATAATTGTTATGTTCCTAATATTGATTGTCATCCATATTTCCAAATAACAGAATTATGCTCTATTAAGTATAGCGGGGCATTCATATTACCGCCATAAAAATCCGGGAATCCCATTAACTCTTTCAAATAAACATGAAATGAATAGGCATCGTGTATAGAATTGGTATCTATCTGCAATATTTTCATAAAACTGAATGAATGATAAGCCCGGAAATAATAAAAAATAAATTAGTTCCTACGGATGAAGTCAGATTGAGTTTCATGGTTGCTTCAAAATCAGCTTTTGAAATATCCTTGTTTACCTGCAAAAACCACCATACAAAAAATATAAGTCCCGGAGCCAAAAAAACCTGAAAGAGTACAAACAGTAAAAAGCTATGGTAAGTCTGGAAATAAAAATAGAATCCTGCGGTAGATGTCAGAAAAACAAGGGCGGTAAAAATGAAAGTCCCTTTTATGCCAAGCAAACGGCTCATTGTCATATCTCCCCGACGAGCATCTTCTTCATGTTGGTAAATCTGTGTCATTGGATAAAATCCCATTAGCAAAGCAGTTGACAGAGAGGCGGGTATAAGAATTGGAGGCTTTATCAGTTCTGTTAGTGTAGTTGCATTCAGAGCCTGATATACCATTATGAAAGTAAAAAAACCCTGAAAAAAACCTGCAATTATCCAGCTGACTACCGGATATTTTTTAAGTCGTATTTTATCATAACTGTAGGCTTTAGAAGCTAATCCATAAATAAATAATCCTGCTACAAACCACCAGCCTAACAATAAACCAAGCAAAAGTGCAATACCATCAAAGGCAAGAGCTGTCCACAATAATTGGTCGGTTACTTTAGGGGGATGCTTTAGCCCACCAATGCTGTCTTCATCTTTATCATAATAACTATTAAAAGCATTGCTTGCCGGATACAGAAAGATATGGAGAATTATAAAAACCAATCCTACTTTCCACCAAATCCATATTGGAGATACACTCCATGAAAACCAAAATACAGGCATCAGAAAAAAAGAAAATGGTATTCGCAGATGAAGAATAGTAGAACGGTTAAGCATCAGAGTCAGGTATATTAAAGATAAAACAACAGGAGCAGGTGTAATCTGTCTGTTACAAAATTACACCTGCTCCTGTGTTTATAATATTATATCAATACTTTTTTAATAAATCTCTGCCAATATTCATTATTACAAATTAGGCTGAGGTGTAGTACGCAAGTAAGGCTTGATACGGGTATGACCTTTAGGAAATTTAGCCGGAATATCTTCATCTTTTACAGCCGTCGTAATAATCACATCTTGCCCTTGTTCCCAATTAGCCGGTGTAGCTACACTATAATTGGCTGTGAGTTGCAAAGAATCAATTACTCTAAGCAATTCATTGAAGTTTCTGCCTGTAGATGCCGGATAAGTAATAGTAAGTTTTACTTTTTTATCAGGACTGATAATAAATACACTTCTCACTGTAAGCGAATCATTGGCATTCGGATGAATCATATCATACAGTTCAGCAATTTTTCGGTCAGGGTCAGCAATCAAAGGATAATTTACCTGCGTATTCTGAGTTTCGTTAATATCCCCAATCCAGCTTTTGTGAGAATTAATATCATCTACACTGATAGCAATAATTTTCACATTACGTTTAGTAAATTCATCATAAATACGGGCTGCTGCACCCAGTTCGGTAGTACAAACTGGTGTATAATCTTTAGGATGTGAAAAAAATATAACCCAGCTATCGCCAGCCCAGTTATAAAAATCAATAGTACCTTCCGTAGTTTCGGCTGTAAAATTTGGAGCAATATCTCCTAATCTGAGTGTTGCCATAATTTTTATTTTTTAAATGATTTTCTCAAAAGACTACTAAACAAGTAGAGATTACAAATTAACCTGTTTTTATTATGGGAAACAAGTTTTTTTGAAAACGATTATAAGATAACAGATATTTGAAATATTAATTTTCAGCATTTTACTTCAAAGTCATTTTATTCTCTTGAAATCACTTACTGTCGAACAACTTCTGTATGCATATACCAACGGCTATTTCCCAATGGCAGATAGTCGAAATGGTGAAATTTACTGGTACTCACCAGACCCCCGGGCTATTATTCCAATAGAAACTTATAGACCTCAAAAATCACTGCGTCCGATACTAAACAAGAAAGTTTTTGACATTCGGATAAATACCCGTTTTGAAGAAGTAATGAAAGCCTGTGCAGATGTTCCCCGTGTACATGAAGACAGTACCTGGATTTCGGAAGAACTCATAAAGCAATATACTATTCTTCAAAAAACAGGTTTTGCCCATAGTATAGAAGCTTTTCAGGATGATAAGCTTGTGGGTGGGTTGTATGGAGTATGTATCGGTGGTGCTTTTTTTGGAGAGTCTATGTTTCATTTTGTACCTAATGCTTCAAAAGTTGCTTTCCATTTTTTGATGGAACGACTTAAAGACCGAGGCTTTGAATTGCTTGATACACAATTTATTAATGACAATGTAAAGCGTTTTGGAGCCATTGAAATTCCGAGAGATGAATACATAGAGTTGCTCAATTTTGCTCTTGATAAAGAAGCCAGTTTTATCTGAGCAGAAAAACCTCTAATTTTGAAAGAAACCAAACTAATTTTCTGAGATGCATTTTTTACCATTTATTAAGAAATTGATTGTATTTACATCTATACAGTTTCTTTTTTACTCTTTTGTAGTTGCTGCTCCCAAAGTAGAATACTTTCTGGCAATGCCAGAACCTCACACCCATTATTTTGAAGTTCAAATGAAAGTTTCTGATTTTCAACAGTCTTTCATAGATTTCAAATTACCGGTCTGGACTCCCGGTTCTTACCTGATACGTGAGTATGCTAAAAGTGTAGAAGGTTTTACTGCCAAAAATGGCAACGGTCAGGCTTTAAAGTCTGAGAAAGTAAAAAAGAACACCTGGAGGGTATATACTGATAATGCAAAAGAAGTAACCGTAAACTATAAGGTATATGCTTTTGAGATTTCGGTTAGAACCAGCTACCTTGATGCTTCACATGGTTATCTTAATGGTACTAATGTTTTTATGTTTGTACCTCAGCTTTTGCAAAATCCTGTAACTCTCAAAGTGACTCCTTACAAAGAATGGAAAGAAATTTCGACAGGTATGGAGACGGCAGGTGGTGATAAATTTACTTTACAGGCTCCTAATTATGATATGCTTGTAGACTCTCCTATAGAAATTGGCAATCATAAAGTGTTGAAATTTACAGCAGATGGTGGTACCGACTATGAGGTTGCCATGTATGGAGATGCTGTATATGATGCAACCCGTCTTACTTCAGACATGAAAACTGTAGTGGAAGAAGCTGGAAAAGTAGTAGGCGAAAATCCCAATAAACGGTATGTCTTTATTGTTCATAATCTCACAGCAGGCAGTGGCGGACTCGAACACCATAATTCTACTACACTAGATGTCTCACGGAATACCTACCAAGGTAGTTATGTACGTTTTCTTAGCCTTGTAGCACATGAATATTTCCATTTATGGAATGTAAAACGCATCCGAGCAAAAGCATTAGGACCCTTTGATTACGAAAATGAAAATTACACCCACTTACTTTGGGTAGCCGAAGGAATTACCAGTTATTACCAGGATTTGATACTTCGCCGGGCTGGACTGGTTAATGCTGATTATATGTTTAATATAACAGTATATGGTATTACCAACACTGAAAATGCACCGGGCAATGATGTACAATCGCTGGCAGAAAGCAGCTGGGATGCCTGGATTAAGTATTATCGCCCGAATGAAAACTCTAATAACACAACTATTTCATATTATACCAAGGGGGCATTGATAGGAGCTTTATTAGACCTTGAAATCCTTAACAGTACTAATGGAGAAAAAGGATTAGACCATGTGATGCGATTTTTGTATGATGAGTATTATAAAAAACAAAAACGTGGCTTTACAGACGAAGAAATGCAGCAGGCGGTAGAAAAAGTATCAGGCAAAAATATGAAGAGCTTTTTTGAAGATTATATTTTCGGCACTAAAGAAATTGATTATAACCAGTATTTTGGTTATGCCGGTCTGAAACTGGTAAAAACACCTGCCGGAGGTAATGAAGGTTTTCTGGGAGCAAATACATCAGGAGGTGGAGGCAAACTTACGATTAGCAGTGTGTTGAGAGGTACTGCTGCCTATGAACAGGGTTTGTATGTAAATGACGAGATTATTGCAGTAGATAATTTAAGAATAAACTCTGCTGATGAACTTACTCGTTATGTCAGTTCAAAAAAAGCCGGTGAGAAAATCAGTGTGCTTATTAATCGCGACAATCTGATAAAAACTGTAGAAATTACATTAGGCAAAAATCCTAATTTTACTTACAGGCTGGAAAAATTATCTGGTAGTTCAGCTTTACAGGAAAAAGTATTACAAAAATGGATAAAAATGTAATGTATATAGTTTGTAATAAAGAAACAGTCCTGTAAAACCAAGTTTTACAGGACTGTTTCTTTTAAAGCTGGTTAAATTAATTAACTCCAATACCAATTTTCTCTGATAAAATTTAATAACTGGTTGTCAAGAATTAAAAGGCTCTGCTGGTTACTCTGCAAATAATTTATCAATCATCTCATCAAAATTGAGAGGCGGGTAATAATTATCACTCTCCGGATAATAACTGGCAACTATTTTGAGATGACTCGGTTGCTGGTCAATCATGATTTGCTCTAATAGTATGTTTCCATACAACTGGTGCTTTCTTCCACCTATTTTCAAGTTTTCCGGGAAAGTAAGGTAGTAACGTTCTACTGTTTCAAGATAGCGATGCCGATCTATAATCTCCCTTTCGCTATATTGTAACTCGTAACCCAATTTCATTACAGCATCCCTCAAAAAATCAAAGTAGTAATGAAAATCTTTTTTCAATATGTGATGGTTATAAAAAACAGAAACAGCATTGGCGAAACGTGAATGAAATATTTGAAGATTAACGCCAGAGTTGATTTTTCTTTTTTTCAAAAAGTAAGCTACATAAAACTCTCCGCTTAATTTTTTATAACTTTTGCTCTTTACCCAGCTAAAATAGTTGATTTGTTCACTGGCACTACGCACTATTCTTTCCGATAAAAAAGGCTCTTCTTCATCCCGTTCCGGAAACAATTTGCTTAAAATACTTTCTACAAAATTCATAGGTTGTATCAGTTAAAAATAAAAAAAACACAAATTTCATACAGCCTATATACCTGCAAACGCCTTGCCAGTTGATAAAATTTATATATTTAAACTACCATATTTCTTACATGCGTACAGAATGTTTTTTTTTAATATTTAATAAATATCAAATCAACAAAAACAGGTATCTAATTGATTTTTAACAAGATTTAGATATGAATCTACAATGAGTACTCAAAATTTAATATAAGAAACTATACCTTATTTATTAATTATACGTAAAATTCTGACATTTAACTATCTCTAAATAATAAATCAAAATCTATAGATAACATTTTAACAACTTAAAAAAGTACAATTTTTATCAATAAGATTAATACTTAAACTTATCCCGGCTGGCAGCAGCAATTTTTAGCGAGCTATTTGTATAAGTATTTGTATTAAGAAAACTGGCATACTTTCAGTGTCATCTTTCTCCTTATTTTTTATTAATTCTGGTACTTATCATTTCTGTCATTTAAGCCTGCCATTGGTTTTGATTTCTCCCCTTTCTTTCTTTATTATTGCGACTTTACCAAAAACTTAAAAAACTATGAGAAAAATCAGAATGGGGATGGTAGGAGGTGGACAGGGAGCTTTTATTGGAGCTGTTCACCGGATGGCTGCTGCCCTTGACGGACATATTGAACTTGTATGTGGAGCTTTTAGCTCAAATCCCGAAAAATCTAAAGCATCAGGTAAAGAACTCTACCTGCCTGAAAATCGTGTGTATGGTACGTTTGAAGAAATGATACTGGCAGAAAAACAACTGCCCGAAGATAAACGCATGGATTGTGTATCTATCGTTACTCCCAATCATGTGCATTTTGCACCTGCTAAAATGGCATTGGAACATGGTTTTCATGTAATCTGTGACAAGCCTGTGACGTTTACGCTGGATGAAGCCAAAGAACTGGAAAAAATTATAGAAAAAAGTGGACTTATTTTTGCTCTGACTCATAACTATCTGGGTTATCCGATGGTAAAACAAGCCAAAGCAATGGTAGCAAATGGTGAGTTGGGTAAGATAAGAAAAGTGGTGGTAGAATACCCACAGGGATGGCTGGCTACTAAGGTAGAAAATACTGATAATAAGCAGGCATCCTGGCGAACAGATCCCAAGCAAGCGGGCATTTCTAACTGCATGGGCGATATTGGTGTACATGCCTTTAACATGACAGAGTATATTACTGGTCTGGAAGTAACTGAAATGTGTGCTGATATTACTTCTTATGGCGAAGACCGCCCTCTCGATGATGACGGCAATATTCTTTTACATTTTAATAATGGAGCTAAAGGTATTTTACATGCCAGTCAGATTTCAGTGGGGGAAGAAAATAACTTTAATATCCGGATTTATGGCGAAAAAATGGGTTTGTGGTGGCATCAAATGGAGCCTAACTCCTTAAAGGTTACCTATTTAGACAAACCAGCCAGTATTTTCAGAACGGGTATCGGTACATTATACCCTGCGTCTCAGGTGCATACCCGTATCCCTGCCGGACACCCTGAGGCATATATTGAGGCTTTTGCCAATATTTACCGCAATTTTGCTTTTGCTCTGCAAGCCACTTGGGCTGGGAAAAAACCTGACCCACTCTATGATTTTCCAGGGATAAAAGATGGCATCAGAGGTATGGCATTTATCGGCAATGCTATTGCATCAGGTAAAAGCAATGAAAAATGGGTGAAATTTGTAGTATAAATGATATTTTATGATTTGAGAGGATTTCGTAGAAAATCCTCTCAAACCTGTATCTGATTTTATCTTTGATAACTTCTGTAAGCGTTGGAACAAAATTACACGAGAATAAGTCTGAAAAAGTGGATTGACGCAATGCGTGTTTTGTACTGTATATTTTATAGGATTTTAAAAACACAAAGTACGTTTTTCTGGTTGCTTCGAAAAATCACATCTACTAAAGCATTGACTATAAGAAGCTTATATAATAAAAAACAGATTTTTCTAAATTCATATCAAGTCACCCAATTTGAAAAGAAACGTAAAACTTGCGTCAATATACAAGTTATACAAAAGAGTGGGGAGAGTTGAGCCAACCAATTTTTTAGCAACTTTGCGACGGTCAAAGCTTATTTGAAGCGGAGGCAAAGTTACTAAAAAACCATGAAAAAAATACTTAGTAAATTACTTTTTTACGCAATATTTTTTTCATTTTGGTTTAATGTTCTTTTAAGGGAATCTATTTTAGGTTTTCTCACTGATACCCCACTCCTTCGCAAACACACCTCACGTTAGAGGTCATTGTAGAGTAACTGCTTGATAAGAATAAAAATGCCGACTTTAGTTTTTTTCCATTGTAACTGATAGACAGAGAATTAAAAAAAAGAGATAACGAAAGCTCGACAAGAATAGCAACAAAAAGACATAGAGTTATGACAATAAACGATTTTATAAAAGAACTTAGAAATTGGAGACTTACTAAATACAAAGCAATAAATTTTGTTATTGGAATTTCCGCTTTACTTATCTATGAGTTTGTTGGACGACCTATTTATCGACCATATATCTACAATAATAAAATAAATGACTTTCATATTGCCGACGATATTTTTCTTAATTGCAATTTTATCCAATGACACGACAAATGGAAACTACTTAATAAAACTTGGGACGTTTAGTGTAGTTGTTTTTTAGCTTGTACACCCTTTGCTTGGAAAACCAATAGACGTTTGGGACATTATTGCTACTATTTTGGCCGGACTTGTAAGCTATTTAATTTATAATGGAATATTTAAAGACAAACTGCTAACATCGTATCGCCAAGAGTGGGACTGACTGTTGTAATTTCAACATTTATAATTTTATTTGGTATTTGTGCAAATATTGGTCTGACGTTTTTTTAATGCCTCTCCATCACCAATATGTAAACCGGTGGTAGCAATTTGGCGAAGAGAAAAATAAAACAGGTTGAACGCATAAAAAAGTACAATGAAATAGGTTGAAAAAATACAGTTTTTACATAACTGAACTTAACTTATTCAGTATTTAAAAATTACTATCCTTTAAAAATCAATTTAAAGACGATTGAACCTGAAATTTCGATTTATTTAAGAAATAAAGCTCTCTAAAAGTATATATTTTTAAAATAAATTATACTTTTAAAAGATTGATATTTGTGAAATTGTATTTTTAAATGCAATCAACCTGAAAATAAAAGTAAGATGCTAGAATATATACCCTACTTGATTATCTTTATTGGTTTTGTTGTGACAGCCGTTGCAATTTTTTACAAATCAGAAAAACTAAAATTAAAAGAAACAGGGATTCATGTAGAGGGAATAGTCTTTAAACAAGAAGTCAGCAATAGTTTTAATGACTCTTTCAGCGACAATTACAATAACCAAAAGGATAAAGTAACTGTAAGATTTGTTACTAAAAAAGGCGAATGGATAACTGGATTAATCCAGCAAGATTTCCAGATCTTTTACACTGGTCAATACAAAGACGGTGAAAAAATACAGGTTTATTACGATGAAAAAAATTCGTCACATTTCTATGTTGACTCAAAACAATCAGACACAATAGGTCGTGCTATTATTGCTCTTGCAGGTATTGCTGTAATAATTTATGGAATCTATGACATATTGACCTAAACAAAGTGTGGTTGAACAACATAAAAAAGATAAAAACTATAATTTCAGATGGACTTCTCAAAGCAAACGAAAAAATAGCTGACCTTAAACAGTTGATTGAGACAATTGAAAAATAAACGCAAATATCAAACTCAATGACTAAAAATGTAATAGAATTTATTTGCTATGAAAACGATGAACCCATTGAAATTCAACTTGAACCTGAAGCAATTATTTTCATTGCAAAAAATGGCAAGGATTTAAAGTTCGTTGGAATAAGTGACATTGATGATTTCCATTGGGTCATAAGAGTAGACCACAAAGAAAAAGGTATTCAACTTTTTCCAGAAAGTTTAGGAAATTATTCAATTGAAATTTTTAAAAACAATGAACTTGTTAAAGACTGGTATGAAGATATGAGATAAGAAACAAAGAAAAACAGCACAAACAAGAGGTTTTAGGTAAGTTGGGCAGACGGTAACTCCAACTCCCAACCTGTATAAAGTCATGCTTGTTTGCTACTATCTAATTACTTCTATGTATAAAGAATTTGATATTGACAGTTGGAATCGGAGAAGTGTTTTTGATTTCTTCAGTACTTATGACGACCCCTTTTTTGGAATAACTTCATCTATTGATATAACCAATCTTTATAAATTTTGTAAAACAAATGAGCATTCTTTGAACCTTGCAATTTTATACTTTTCGACATATACAGCCAACTCATTATTGAATTTCAGACTAAGGTTATTAAATGGGAAAGTTGTTTTATTTGACCACATTGACTGTGGGACAACTATTTTGCATGCTGACGAAACATTTTCTTTTTGTTTTATCGACTTCAAACCAACATTTTCTGAATTTGAACAACTGGGAAAAGAACTTATTCAGAAGCAATTGGAAAAGAAAAAACTGGAGCCTAAATCCGACTTTCTTAATGTCATTCATTATTCGGTAATACCCTGGACTTCTTTTACCGGTATTAAACATGCAAAAAAATTGGGCATTTCTGATTCTATCCCAAAAATTACTTTCGGGAAATATTTCAAAAATGGCGAAAAACTAATTTTGCCTATATCTATTGAAGTTAACCATGCCCTCATGGACGGTTTTCATGTTGGGACATTTCTGAACACTTTTCAAGAAACGATTGATAAACTAAGTAAGTAATGAGACAAAATTAAAGCACCTAGAAGAACGGAACCCCGCAAGAGTTAAAATCCTAATAATCAAGGCTTACATTATTAACTCTTGCAAAGATTTTGTACTTCCTGATTTTGTCCCATTACTTACTCATGCACCTTATCTTTTTATAATTCTGTCAAAGAAAAGCAAGTGGTATTCGAGTGAGTTAGCAAAATATTTCCAGTTGTGTTCGCCGGGGCGTTCAGTATAATCGTGAGGAATATTTTGTTCGAGTAATTTTTTGTGCATAGCCTGATTTTGCTTGAATAAAAAATCGCCTGTCCCTACATCAATAATCAGTTTCAGATTAGCTAGTTTGAGCTTATCTGTCATAAAGTACGCAGAATTAGCAGTATAATGCTCAGGAAACTGTCTGGAATCGCCTAATACTTTGATAAACCAGTCATGAATTTGTCCCTTAGGCTGATTTATTGCTCCATCTATCAAATCCATCACCCCTGCAATGCTACCAGCTCCCACAAAGAGCTCCGGGTTTTTAGCTGCCAGTGTCAATGCCCCATGACCACCCATACTCAATCCGACAATAACCCTGCTTTCCCGTTTGGCTAGAGTTTTATAGTTTTTGTCAACGTATGGAATGAGTTCTTTGATTATGAAACTTTCGTATTGAGAATCTTTTTTGATGGGACTATTCAGATACCAGCTACCATAACCCCCATCCGGACAAACAATAATCATTTTATAAGTATCTGCCATTTTGTGAACCAGCATTTTGTCGGGTGGTAATTTAAGCCAGCCGTCAAACTTGTCTGAAAATCCATGAAGCAGGTACATCACGGGTAAAGGCTCTTCATGATAAACATCAGGCAATACTACGGCGAATGAGATTTTTTGCTGATTTGCCTGACTAAAGACTGTTACCGTATCTACTTTGGCAGCTTTGAGAGAGATAACATTGAATGTAATAAGTACTAAAAATAAATATTTGAGCATAAAACTGTTCATTTTTACGAAAGTCATAAAAAAGAAATAAAATACAAAAGTGTTTTTGAGTTAGAATCAAAGCTTTCAAATTCTTTTCAAGGATAAAGTCTTGGTTTTGATAGCTTTTCTTTATATTTCGTTGATATATTTACCAAAACGCAAAATCATATCTTATATGTCTGCAAAATCCGGAACTACTGCTTTTCTTTGTATAGCCACCTATTTTAAAGGTACTGCCTTCCTTAAAGCTCTTAAACAAGCCGGTAATACAGTATATCTGGTTACGACAAAGCATCTGGAGCACAAACCCTGGGGGAAAGAATTTATAGATGAAATTTTTTATCTGGAAAGCACTGAAAATACGTCTTCTAATCTCGACAAACTGGTTGCAGGACTGGCATATACATTGCGTTCTCACAAAATAGACAGAATAGTAGCTCTCGATGATTTTGACGTAGAGAAAGGAGCCTTGCTTCGGGAAACTTTTCGGATACCTGGCATGGGACAAACGACAGCTCGTTTTTTCAGAGATAAACTAGCCATGCGTGTTAAAGCTTCTGAATCAGGTATTAAAATCCCACCATTCAGTTCACTATTTAATGACCTTGCCATTACACATTATCTGCAAACTGTTGAAGGTCCCTGGGTTATAAAACCCCGTGCTGAAGCCTCAGCTACAGGTATAAAAAAGGTTCATACACTTGACGAAGCCTGGCAAAAAATACATGAACTGGGCGATAACCGTCATAATTTTCTTATAGAGCAATTTAAACCCGGTGATGTATATCATGTAGATACTCTTACTCAGGATGGTAAAATTATTTTTAAGCGTTGCAGCCGCTATCTGAATACGCCCATGGAAGTTTCGCATGAGGGAGGTATTTTTCGTTCAATGACTGTTGATTTCGGGTCAGATGACGAAAAAAATCTTGAAAAATTGAATGAGCAAATTTTAAAATCTTTTGGCTTGAATAATGGTGCTTCACATACAGAAATTATCAAGTCTAAAGAAACCGGAGAATTTATATTTCTCGAAACTTCCTGTCGTGTGGGAGGGGCAAATCTGGCAGAAATGGTAGAAGCTTCATCAGGTATAAACCTCTGGGCAGAGTGGGCAAAGTTAGAATCTGCACAAGCAAATGCCCTTAAATATAAACTTCCTAAAACAGAAAACAACTACTCTGGCATCATCATATCACTTTGCCAACAACATACACCTGACATTTCTGGATTTACAGATCCTGAAATTGTATGGAAGATGGAGATGGAGTATCACATCGGATTTATTTTACAATCAACAAATAAAGACCGTATAGCAGAACTTTTGGATGAATATGCCGAAAGAATTTTTAAATATTTCCATGCTTCAGCTCCTGTACCCGATAAACCCTCTCATTAATTCAGCAAAAAATTTGTTTTCTCACTGAAATACACTACATTTGCAGTCCTTTTGAAAAAGCATCAGAATTTTAACTAATTATAATAATGAAAAGCGGCATTCATCCTGAATATCATGAGATAGTTTTCTGGGACATGGCAAGTGATTTTAAATTCCTTACCAAATCAACCATGACATCCAAAGAGACTATTACCTGGGAAGATGGTAAATCTTATCCGGTTATCAAAATAGAGGTTAGCTCCAAATCACACCCTTTTTATACTGGTAAAAATATGCTGGTAGATACTGCTGGTCGTGTGGACAAATTCAACAAACGTTACGGAAAAAAATAATTTCCTTCTCTTTGTTAATTTACTTATAAAAAATTTACCCGCTGTTTCTCAAAACGCGGGTTTTTTTCGTTAAACTTGCTTCAAACTATATCGTCTGTTTATGAATCTGTTGCTTTTTGATGACCCGGCTTTGCACAAAAATCTTTTACCGTTTACTTTTCTCAGACCCGTTGCTGAAATAAGAATAGGTATCCTCACCATTCGTGAAAAATGGGAGATGTATCTGCAAACCCAGGCTTCTTTTTTCGTAGCAGAACCTTATCTTTCAGAAAAATTTCAGGCAGTTGGGGGTAAAGAAAATTTATTTATCAATGGGGCAGTCTGCCCTAATTTTGAACTGCTGGCTGCCATAGAAAAACTACATTTTGGAGAAAAACTTGTTCAAGATGACCTGACGATAGCTGTTAAAACGAAAGATAACAACTGGCAGGATAAGTATCTTCAGACAGTTATATTTCCCGGAAATCTGACAGCCATTAGACAACTGACAGATATTTTTGTTAAAAACGGTGAACAGATAAAAAATGATTTTAAAGAAATTACTAAAGGCAGAGAAAGCCAACCCATAACCGACCCTTTTACAAAAGTTTATCACCCTGAAAATATTTTTTTGGAAGAAGGTGTACAAATTTTTGCATCTGTATTAAACCCTCAGGCAGGACCTATTTATCTGGGAAAGAACACAATTATACAAGAAAATAGTGTAATACGAGGAAGTTTTGCATTACTTGAAGGAAGTCAGTTAAACATAGGGTCTAAAATGCGGGGAGATATTACAATTGGTCCGGGCTGCAAAGTAGGTGGGGAAGTCAGCAACACCGTTTTTTTTGGAAACTCTAACAAAGGTCATGACGGTTTTATTGGTAATGCAGTGGTAGGGGAATGGTGTAATCTGGGGGCAGATACCAATAGCTCTAACATGAAAAATGACTATGGTAATGTAAAAATATGGAATTATGCCCTGAATGATTACAAAGATACAGGCAGGCAGTTTTGTGGGGCTATGATAGGAGACCACAGCAAACTAAGCATTGGCACTATGCTCAATACAGGTACTGTAATCGGTATTAACTGTAATGTATTTGGCAGTGGTTTTCCACCTAAGTATATTCCATCTTTTTCGTGGGGAGGCGGGGATGTATTTGAAAATTATGAAATAGAAAAAGCCATACAGGTAGCCAAACGAATGATTGAACGCCGAAACATGGATTTTTCGGCAGCAGATGAAAAAATATTGAGATATTTATATCAAAGAAAACTGAAAAATCAACCCTGATTTTCTTTCTGATTTTTTTTAAAACGCCAGGGACAGTGAAGGCAGCCGTTTTTGCAACAATTTCCCCGTTTCAAGTGGTATTTTTCTGTAAAAACCATTAACCCCTTTTCATTGAAATAATAATCTTCTGCTTTTACTTCTGGAGGCAGATTGCCGGATTTGTCTTCTTTTTTCAAAATAGCTATAAACGTTTATACTAATCCTCAAAATTAGTAAAATCCACTTTGTTTTTAGTTAACCTCCTGCTTAATATCCTGAAAAACCGTATATTTACAACTGAATCCCACGTCTATTTAAATTAAATTTTCTTATGTCAACTTCTACATTAAGTCTTTCACAGTATGCAATTGAGTTAGAAGAGCAATATGGTGCTCATAACTATCATCCGCTTCCGGTAGTGCTGGCAAAAGGAGAAGGTATTCATTTATGGGATGTAGAAGGAAAGCATTATTACGACTTTCTCTCTGCATATAGTGCTGTAAACCAAGGGCACTGTCATCCCAAAATTATTGCAGCCCTTATTGAGCAGGCTCAAACCCTTACTCTTACCTCAAGAGCTTTTTACAATAACAGGCTCGGTGAATGCGAGAAATACATTGCTGACTTTTTTGGCTATGAAAAGGTACTCATGATGAATTCAGGTGCAGAAGCCAACGAGACAGCTCTTAAACTTGCCCGGAAATGGGGCTATCAAAAAAAGAATATCCCTGAAAATCAGGCTATTATTCTGGCAGCAGAACGTAATTTTCATGGAAGAACACTGGGTATTATTTCGGCTTCAACTGATCCTGATGCTACTCGTAATTTTGGACCATTCTTACCCGGATATCAGGTTATACCCTATAATAACATTGCAGTACTTGAAAAACACTTACAAAATCCTCATGTATGTGCTTTCTGGGTAGAGCCTATTCAGGGAGAAGCAGGGGTATTTGTACCTGATGCTGGCTATCTGGCACAAGCAGCAGATTTGTGCCGTAAATACAATGTACTTTTTATAGCTGATGAAGTTCAAACTGGTATTGGCAGAACAGGTAAAATGCTATGCTGTGAACACGAAAATGTAAGACCTGATGTAGTGGTATTGGGGAAAGCTCTTTCAGGAGGTGTAATGCCTGTTTCGGTAGTATTGGCAGATAATGAAGTAATGCTGGTATTAAAACCAGGCGAACACGGAAGTACTTTTGGTGGAAATCCATTGGCTTGTGCAGTAGCAACGGCAGCTCTGGAAGTCATTAAAAATGAGCATCTCACCGAAAACGCAGAAAAACTAGGTATTATTTTCCGAAACAGAATGCAAAAACTGATAGAAAAAACTGCTGTTGTAAAAGCAGTAAGAGGAAAAGGGCTATTAAATGCTATTGATATTCAGGAAAAGAATGGTAAAACTGCATGGGATGTTTGTTTACAGTTAATGCAGAAAGGGTTGCTTGCCAAACCAACGCATGGTGATAAAATACGTTTTGCCCCACCATTGGTAATCACAGAAGAGCAGTTACATGAGTGTTGTGACATCATAGAAGAAACCGTACTTGCTTTCTGAAAAGTTTTTTTACATGCTTACTTATACACTCTCATCGCCCCAACCCGAAAAAGGATTTTTACATATAGATTTTGAAATAGACAATCTCTCTTCTGATACCCTTGACTTATACCTTCCGGCATGGAGACCCGGAAGGTATGAGTTGCAGAATTATGCCAAAAATATCCTCTATGTAACTGCAAGAGATATTTCTGGCAACTCACTTAATATACTGAAAATCAGTCGTAATACATGGCGTATTCAGGTAGCAAATCCGTCAAAAATTATCATAAGGTATGTTTGTTTTGCCCGGCAAATGGATGCAGGCGGGTCATGGATAGATGATAAAATGTGGTATATTAATTTTATCAACTTTCTGTTTTTTATCAAGAATCGCCAAACCGAACCCTGTAGTGTAAAATTGGATATTCCTGCTAACTATAAGATAGCATGTGGATTGCCTGTTATTGACCGAACTATCTTAGCTCAAGATTATTTTGAACTGACAGATTCTCCAATGTTAGCTTCTGACTCTTTACAATACATCGATTATGAATCTTACCAAACTAAATTTCATATCTGTTTGACAGGTCATACTGAAATTGATGAAGATTTATGGAAAGCAGATTTTCAAAAATTCACAGATATACAGGGCAAACTCTTTGATGGATTTCCATTTAAGGAATATTATTTTTTTATTATTATCCTGCCCTATAAAGCATATCATGGCGTAGAACATCGCAATTCTACTGTCATTACGATAGGTGTAAATCCGGAAGATGAAAACAAAAATCCGGTTGACTTTGGTAGTATTTATGAAACAGATTTACTGGGTATAGCCTCTCATGAGCTGTTTCATGTCTGGAACATCTGTCGGATACGCCCAAAAGAGCTTTTACCTTATGATTTTACGCAGGAAGTTTATTTTAATACAGGGTATGTTGCCGAAGGCATTACTACTTATTATGGAGATTTGATGCTGGTGAGAAGTGGGATATGGACAATAGAAACTTTTTTTACTGAAATCGGCAAAACCCTGAACCGACATTTCAACACTTCAGATATGGCATCACAAAGTCTCCTTGAATCTTCTTTTGACTTGTGGGTAGATGGATACAAAGATGGCATTCCGAACAAAAAAGTTTCTATTTATCATAAAGGTTGTCTGGTAGCATTATTACTGGATTTAGAAATTCGGAAACTTACCGATAACACCAAATCGTTGGATAATGTGATGCAGCAAATGTGGAAAAAATTCGGCAAACCTTTTACAGGTTATAGTCACCACGATTTTTTGAATATATGTAAGGAAGTTACTGAAATTTCTCTCCGATATTTCTTTGAAATATGTATCGAAGGCAATTCTTCCTTGCTGTTAAGATTAAGTGAAACCCTTGACTGGGTTGGATGTCGATTAGAAGTCGAAGATTTTGCAGGATTTGATGGGGGAAAATCTGTTAAAATCAAACAAAAGGAGCTTCTTACAACAAAGGAACAGAAAGCTTTTATACAATGGCTTTCTTAAAAAAACCACTGCATAGCAAAGAACAGTACTTGTAAAATAAAGACTGTGGTGGCAAGGGGGTTTTTCTTTTGAAAAGACAGAAGCTGAAAAAATATCTGTAATACAAATGCCGTACAAAACCAGGCTATATAGTTTTGAAGAGGAACTATTTCGTTTTGCCAGTGCCAGAAATCCTGTTGTATGGCGATGGGTTCTATCAAAAAGTCCAAAGCTGTCATTAAAAAAGCCCCAATCATGGCTTTCAAAATAAGATGTATCTTTAGATTGTCGCTTATCACTCCTGTTATATAAACCAAAACCAGCCAGTTTATTCCTATTACAAGGGGTATTTCCCATAATTTGATTCCCAGGGTTTTACCATACCAGTATTTACCAAAGATTATACCTGTTTTTACACCTGCTAATTCTATAAAAAATCCGGTAAGTATGGTTATAATACAAAATATGAGAAAGTTGCGATTTATTTCTTTATGAAAAATGAGCAAAAAGAAAGCATTGGAGAGCAGATGAAAAGGAACCAGTACTCTAAATATATCGGTTGACAAGCTCCAGTTTAAGCCAATTAATCCGGCTGTATACATGCTAATCAATAAATTTCGTACAATCCGAAGCGAGAATGGTGTGTTTTTTACAAGCATATCAATCAGTAACTTTTTCCTAAACCTGAAATAAATAAGATTGTTAGAATTTTTTAGATTAAATAGAAAGAAATTTGAATTTTCATTTGCACATTCGCACATGATTATTTACAACGTAACTCTCAACATCGAAAATAGTGTAGCTGATGATTTCCTTGAGTGGATGAAAACCATTCACATTCCGGATGTGATGGCTACCGGCTTATTTATTTCCTACAAAATTTTGAAACTTCTCAACGATGAAGAAGACAATGGTGGGACTACTTTTGCCATGCAATATTATATGGAGAATCTCGATAAATATGAACATTATCAGCTTTTTCATGCCACCCGTCTGCAAAATGAAACTCGTATGCGTTATGAAGGGAAATATGTGGCTTTTCGAACACTTCTTGAGGTTATTTCTGAATCATAAGTTTCGTCTGGTAAGCTGGCAATATTACAAAAGTTAAAACTTACCTACTTATACAACTTTTGTTTGAAAAGAAGTGCGGGAATAACTGTTTAAAAAAAAACACAGTTATTCCCGCACTTCTTTTTTTACTTTTCCCAGAAATACACAACTGTCTGAATACAAGCACTTTTTAGTAAATTATATCTTAAAAAGATTGTATCAGACTCAATATATCTATAAGGAATACTTTTTTTAAGAGTCTTTATGAACAAAATGAAGTCTTTTCCTACCGTTTTATTCAACATCAAAATATACTACTAATTTAATCTTAATTATAAATCTATGACTAATGAAGAAATTTACATTGAAGGCATGGGAGCTATAATACACAATGAAGGAACTTTCTTCAGAGTATGGGCTCCTAATGCAAAAAAGGTTTTTGTAACCGGTACTTTTAACAAATGGGCAAAAACCAAACATGAACTCTATCATGAAGAAAATGGCTATTGGGGATTAAATGTGGAGAATGCTCAGGCAGGTGATGAATATAAATTTATTATTCATACACATGATGGTAGAAAACTGCAACGTAATGACCCCTATGCTAAATCTCTCACTAATTCTGTAGGCAATTCTATAGTCTATGATACCAATAGTTTTGACTGGGAAGACGATGAATTCAATATGCCTTCGTGGAATAAACTGGTGATTTATGAATTACATATAGGTACTTTTAATGTGAAAGAAGAAGGCAAACCTGGTGACTTCTATTCTGCTATCGAAAGACTAACCTACCTCAAAGCCCTTGGTATCAACTGTATAGAAGTAATGCCTCCATTTGAGTTTGCAGGTGATTACTCATGGGGCTATAATCCGGCTCACCCATTTGCCATCGAAACCGCTTATGGAGGTCCTGATGCTTTCAAAACGTTTGTTAAAGCCTGTCATAAAGCTGGTATTGCCGTCATTTTAGATGTAGTTTATAATCATTTTGGACCTTCTGACATGGATTTATGGCAGTTTGATGGCTGGTCAGAAAATGATAAGGGAGGCATTTATTTTTATAATGACTGGCGAAGTACTACTCCGTGGGGTGACACCCGCCCCGATTACGGCAGACTAAAAGTAAGACAGTATATCCGTGATAATGCACTAATGTGGCTGGAAGAATATCATTGTGATGGATTGCGTATGGATATGATTCCTTATATCCGAAATGTGCATGCAAACGAGAATCCGGCAGACAATCTGGAAGAAGGTTTCAACTTATTACAATGGATAAATTCAGAAATTGCTGCAAAATATCCCTGGAAACTTACTATTGCCGAAGACCTTCACGGAAATGATTTTGTAACCCGAAAAGTACCAGATGGCGGTTGTGGCTATGGTTCTCAGTGGGATGCTGACTTTGTGCATCCTGTCAGAGAAACTATTATTAAAATGGAAGACGAGCATCGTGATATGGACGTAATAACTTTTGCCCTGACCAGACGCTATAACATGGATGCTTTTGAAAGGGTCGTTTATACGGAGTCACATGATGAAGTAGCAAATGGTAAAGCCCGTGTGGCAGAAGAAATTGCTTCGGATGACGTAAATAATTACTATTCAAAAAAACGCAGCACACTTGGCATGGCTCTTGCTCTGACTGCACCGGGTATTCCAATGATTTTTCAGGGTCAGGAGCTACTAGAGGACAAGTGGTTTTCCGACACAGACCCGATTGACTGGAGTCGTTTTTCAGATTTTAAAGGCATTACCAAAATGTTTCGGGATATGATTAAACTACGTCTTAATGCAGGTGGAGTCTCCGAAGGTCTAACCGGACAGCATACTGAAATATTACATGTAGATAATGATGAAAAAATGGTGGCTTATCACCGCTGGAAAGAAGGTGGAATCGGAGATAGTGTGGTTGTAGTTTTAAATTTCAGGGACAAAGCCCACGAAAGCTATCCTATCCATTTTCCGGCTCAGGGACTATGGAAAGTTCGGTTTAACAGTGATTGGGGTGGCTATGATGATGAATTTACCGACCAGTTTGTCTATGACACTGTAGCTGAAAAGGGCAAGCAGGGTTTTGCAGCTAATATTGCCATTGCTCCCTACGGAGCTATTATTCTCTCACAAGACAATCCAGGTTGAGTTTAGTGGTTAAATAACACATCTTTTTGAACTAAAAGATGTGTTATTTATTATTTAGCCATTCATTAATTTTCGCTTTGGTAATAGAAACATTAATCCATTCAGGGTCAAAATTTGCACCAAATTTCTTGTAAAAATTAATTGCCGGCTCATTCCACTCCAACACCTGAAAAGTCATACCATTGCAATCTGTTCTTTGAGCTTCCGATATCATTTTGTCAAACAACAACTTACCAACTCCATGTCCCCGATAATTTTCGTTTACTACTATATCTTCGAGATATAATCTTTTGCCTTTCCAGGTAGAATACCGAAAATAGTATAAAGCCAGTCCCACTACTTTTCCATCCATTTCTGCTAAAAAGCAGGTAAACAACGGGTTGTCACCAAAGCCGTCTCTCAAAATCAGTTCAGGTGAATTTTCTACTTCGTGAGGAGCTTTTTCAAATTCAGCCAGTTCTTTGATCAAGACAAAAATATCATTGACATCATCAGGGGTTGCTTCCCGAATAAGTATGTTATCAGATTTCATTAAGGTTTAATTCTTTTTTGAGGTATTCTATCATAATTTGTTCTTTTTCACTTACATCTTCAGAAGCTTCGGCAAACAGGTGCATTGCACCTGCTACTTCAAATTTATCCTGTGGATTATTTTCCAGATGTTGACGAAGAGCCCCTATAAATAGTCTTTCCCATTTTTCAAAGCTCCCAAGCAGGTATTTAAACTCATTAATGAATGTTTGCTTCCAGTCCCGAATTTCTTCTACAGATTTATGTTTTGAAACAAAAAGGTTGACCAGACTTTCAGAGAGTTTTTCTACATACTCCCATTCTTCTTTATCTACATCTCCATCCGTAGAAATAACGAGCAAGCTTGGATAAAAAGCTGAAAATGAAACAAACTGCTCGAATGAAATAGACAGCTTTCTCTCTCCGCAATAATCTTCGTATAGTTGAAATAACAAAGGACTTTCCATAATAAGGTAAAAAAACAGGTTTGGTTGGGGACTTCTGCAAATGTAAGTTTTCAGAGTCATAGTAACGTTTGGAAAGTCATAAAAATTTTTATGAAGACAAAAGTTTATTTCTCTTCATTTCCTGAATTTATACTGACAACCTTTTCCCGAAAATTGTAACTTCTAGACATTAATCGTTATAGATAAACGATTTTTACCGATCTCCGGAAAGTATCTTGTTTGTAGCGGTATGCTCCTACCATAAAAAATACTGGCAGCTCCGAATAAGGAATATCTGTGTTTACTAATTTATACCATATTGAAGTTTCATGGTAATTGTAACCGTTTTGTTTTTAGCAGAGGTGTTAAATGTACCACCATAACTAAAATCTTCAGAAGAGTTTTGAGCTACTATCTGAAATATACCCATTTGAGCATAACGCAGATTACCTATTTTAGCTCCCGAATTTTCAGCAATTTTCTCTGCCCTCAAGTGAGCATCTTTTGTAGCTTCTGCTACCATCTCCAATTTTAACGCAGCCAGTTTGGTATAATAATATTCAGGAGATTTTGAGTAAAACTCTACCCCTGAGTTAATAAGCTCGGTTACTTCTCTAGATATTTTTTCGATTTTATCTACTTCTTTTGATTCGATTTGTAATATCTGGTTGAGTGAATAACCAGTAAATTTTTCAGTTATATTATCATTCTCATCAGTGATTTTCTCATATGTCTTTTCAATATTGATTGAAGAAAAAACTAGTTCTTTCTCATTTACACCTTTTTGCAACAAGTAAGATTTTGTTATTTCTCTATCTTTATTAAGAGCGGCATAGGCTGATTTCAAATCCATACTCTTTCTTGTGAAGCCTCCAGTCCATACAATCAAATCAGACGTGAAATCTTTACTTGCTAATCCCGTTACATGAATAATATCATTGCCTCTGTTCCGATTTTGAAATCCATTTACAACAATAAGGGCAGTTATCACAATTGCTGCGGAAATAATAATAGCTGAAAGGTAGTTTTTCATAAAAAAGATTGAGTATTTTATTTCTTTGACAAAAACCTATATGGATTTTTAAACTATAAACGTATTTCACAGACAATCCTTTTAGAAACTACTACCTACATTAACTAAGTCCAAACACAAGACTCTGTTCTTATTCTACTTCTCCAAATCCATCATCCTGACCTTGATTTTCATTCAGGTAGAGTTCCAGCAAACCTTCCGGCAATAAAGTTTCCAGTTCTTTCTTTTTATGGTTTACACTTGTAATAATTTCATCACTTACCGGAATGAGAATTTCTCTGCTTTGGTAAAGCATTGCCAGAATATCATGTTGAGGTAATTCATAAAAATCTATGATTTCCCCAAGTAGTCCAGCTTTTGCGTCACGAACGGTATATCCAATAATATCATGATAATAAAACTGCCCTTCTTCAAGCTCAGGAAGATTATCCAAAGTCATAAAGAGCTTACAGCCTGTCAGAACCTGGGCTTTATCGATAGTATCTATTTCTTCAAATTTTACAATTACTGTATCTCTCTGAAAACGCAGGTTTTCTATAAAATAAGGAACCAACTGCCCTTTAATCTCTACAAAAACACTTTCCATATCCTCATATTCTATAGGGTCATCTACATCAAGGTATATTACAACTTCACCTTTTATACCATGTGTTTTTTGTATAGAACCTAATTCAAAACAATCGTCGTGTGTCATTTTATAATAAATTTTGCTAAAATCTTTTGGCATAAAAAAAGGTAAGCCTTTGCAGCACTTACCTTTTATACTTTATATATCCGTAGTTTATACGGGTATATAGATTATCCTTCTGCCTGTGTTTCAGTATTTTCTGTAGCTTCAGTATTCTCAACAGGAGTTTCAACTACTGGTTCGGCTACTACATTTTTCTTAGCAAGGGCTTCAGCACGAGCCTCTTTAATTTTGCTTTCTGCTTCCAGCTTAGCAAGTTTAGCATCAGAAGCTTTTTTAGCCAAACCATCTACTTTACCCTGAATTTTGGCTTCTTTGGATTTTTTCCAGTCAGCAAGTTTAGCATCTGCCTGCTCCTGAGTAATGGCTCCTTTGTTTACACCAATTTGTAAGTGTTTACGAAGCAAAATACCTCTGTATGATAGCATTGCTTTTACAGTATCAGTAGGTTGTGCACCTTTCATCAGCCAATCAAAAGCTTTCTCATCATTAAGAAGAATAGTAGCGGGATTGGTATTAGGATTATACGTTCCGATTTTTTCAATGAAACGTCCGTCTCTTGGTGAACGGGCATCGGCAATAATTACATCAAACATTGCCTGTTTTTTACGACCTCTGCGGGTCAAACGCATTTTTACCATTTTGCGAAGGTGGCGGAACTCGTCTGCCTGATTTTAAAAGTGAAAACTTATTATTTTTTGAATTCGGGTTGCAAATCTACAAAAAATATGTAAATCAATCACCAGATGTAGCTAAATTATTTTTTACAGGATAGCTCACATATTTATTGTCTTTTATATGAAAACGGTAAGGCAGTGTTGCTCCTTGTGTTATTCCTATTCGGGTGGTAGTAATAATTTCAAAATCACTTATATCACAAGTCTCTATATAAAAGTCATTTGAAAGTAATGACATTCCGTTCATAGATTTACTAATACCCATTGCTTTTACCAAATTACCCGGACCTTTGCAGAGTTTTGTCAGAGCACAGGTATTACTTTTATCCAGTCCGAATCGGCGTAGTTTCATGATGTCTATGCCTTTTATTGGTTCTAAAGCCCGAATCAATACCGCTTCTCCGATACCCTCTGCTGCCGAAACTACATTAAAACAATAATGGATACCGTATATCTGATATACATATACTGAACCAGCTTTTCCAAACATTGCAGCATTTCTTTGTGTTTTATTTCTATAAGCATGGCAAGCCGGGTCGTCTGCCAGATATGCTTCAGTTTCTACAATTATCCCTGCTGTAACTCCTTCAGGCGATTGATGTAGTAAATATTTGCCTAATAAACTTTGGGCAAGAGTAAGGGTATCCTGTAAATAAAACTCCTGTTCAAGTAGCATCAGTTTAATATAAAGTTCGGCAGGGGTTACTGTAGCTCTGTTTTATGATTAATTCTGCCAGTATCTGACACCTGATATACAAACTTTTCTTTTCTTATTTCTTTTTTACAAAGTTGTATCTTTACCAATAAAAACCTTAAATGTATGAAAATTTTCAGATTTATAATTCCAGTCATTGTTTTATTAATAGTGCTGGGATTAACCACTACATCCTGTAAACGTATAGACGCAGGTCATGTAGGCTTAATTGTAAAATTGTATGGTTCTGAAAAAGGTGTTCAGGATGTTACAGAAGTAACTGGTATGGTCTGGTATAATCCTTTTACAACAGAGGTATATCAGTTTCCTACTTTCGTACAAAATGTAGTATTCACGAAAGATGCTACAGAAGGCAGCCCTGCCAATGAAGAGTTTAGAGTAACTACAAAAGATGGACTGGTGGTTACTTTTGATGTTTCCATGAATTACAGAGTAGACCCCAATAAGGTGGCAGCTATCTTTAAAAAATATCGAAAACCATTGCGGGATTTAGACCACTCTATCATGAGAAATTATATGAGAGATGCTTATAACAGAGTATCCAGCTTGTATTCTGCGGAGGAGTTATACAGCAATAAAAGTAAGTTTCAGACTCAGGCAGAAGACTTTATAAAAAAACATTTGGGTGCAGAAGGATTTATTGTAGAACAGGTGGTTTTTCTAAATGAACTCAGATTGCCTCCTACGGTAGTAGAAAATATAAATGCTAAAATCAATGCCAGTCAGATTGCAGCAAAAAAAGAGCAAGAAATTTTTCAGGAAAGAGCCGAAGCCCAGAAAGCGGTAGAAAAAGCCCGTGGTGACTCTGCATCCCGTGTACTCGAAGCAGAATCTAAAGCAAGAGCCATACTGGCAGAGGCAAAAGCCCAGGCTGAAGCAAACCAGTTACTTACCAAGTCGCTGTCTCCTGCATTAATAGAGTATGAGAAAGTAAGAAAGTGGAATGGCCAGAATCCTCAGGTAGTAAGTGGTGGCAATGCTCCAGTATTGATGACTATCAAGTAACAGTTATCCTAAAAAGTACAATAGTATATTTATTAAATACAAAAAAAAGGTAATAAAAATCACATATAAAAAGTATAAACACAAAATGAAATTTTGCAATATTAATTTTTTGCAAAATTTGTGTTAAGTATGAATTAATATATTAGCAATGAAATTTTGATTTTTAAAAATTTTTCCTACCTTTGCGAAAAATTTTTAGTTCCATGATTCATTAACAAGTTTTTTAGCAATCAGCCACTTTAAACTTCCATATGTGATGACTCCAAAAACCACAGAAATGCTTCGTTATTCTGACGAAGAACTTAAGGAATTTGAAATACTCATCAGCCATAAGCTGGATGAGTCTAAAAAACAACTCAGTTACCTGAAAGAAACTATTAGTAAAAAGAATGATAGTGGTACAGATGCAACAGCTGGTACTACTAAATTACTAGAAGATGGGGCAGATACCTCGGAAAGAGAAAACCTGAGTCAGATGGCTGCCCGCCTCCAAAAATTCACACAACAATTAGAATATGCCATGATGCGTATCAAAAATAAAACATACGGCATTTGTGTGGATACGGGTAAACTTATACCTAAAGAACGCCTGAGAGCTGTACCTCATACCCAACATTCTATTGAAGCCAAGCTCAAGAGACAGTAATTGATTTTAAGATTATTTTTTTACTTTTGCATAAGAAAAAACGCCATTTCTGAAGTTCGGAAGTGGCGTTTTTGATGAATGACAATAGCCAAAATGGTTTGACTTATATTTTAGTGTTAATATGGATTATTTAGAACACCACATTGAAGCCCTTATTTTTTGTGCTACACAACCCATTCGCCCTGATGAAATACAGGCTTGCCTGAATGAAATGCTTCAAACTGAGATTCCTTCTGAAGATATTCAACAAGCACTTCGTAGTCTTTTAGCCAAGTATAAAGACGATAAATATCCTTTTCAGATTTTTGCTTTGGCAGAAGGGTATCAGTTCTTAACAAAACCTGCTTATCAGGCAAGTATTTCGGTATTACTTAAACAAAAATCCCGAAAAAAACTTTCTAACTCCATGCTCGAAACTCTGGCAGTTATCGCTTATAAACAACCCATTACCAAAAGTGAAGTAGAGCAAATTCGGGGGGTAAACTGTGACCATGCCGTACAAAAACTTCTGGAAAAAGAGCTAATTAATATAATTGGCAAAGCAGAAACTGTAGGAAAGCCTCTCCTTTATGGAACAAGCCCTCGTTTTATGGAATATTTCGGTATAATGTCAATGAAAGATTTACCTTTGCCCAAAGACATAGCTGCCGAAGTGAACGAAATCGGGGAAAATGAAAGTTAATCATTCACTAAAAACATTGAAAACCAAACATACCAATGAAAAAAATACTTGTTACAGGGTCTAATGGCTTATTGGGACAAAAACTTGTGGAGTTGATTGTAAAAGAAAAAGAATACCAACTTATCGCAACAGCAAGAGGCGAAAACCGGCTACCTTTTACAGAGGGTTATTCTTATAAAAGTCTTGATGTTTCTGATAAAACTGAAGTAGATAAAATTTTTGAAGAAGTAAAACCCGATTATATCATTCATACAGCTGCCATGACTAATGTTGACCAGTGTGAATCAGAAAGAGAAGGCTGCTGGAAACTGAATGTAGATGCTGTACAACATCTGGCAGATGCCTCCAAAAAACACAATGCCTTTTTGCTACACCTTTCAACTGATTTTATATTTGACGGTGAAAATGGACCGTATGACGAAGAAGCCGAAGCCAAACCCTTAAGTTATTATGGAGAAAGCAAACTGGCAGCCGAAAAAATACTTTTGGGAAGTACTGGATTGCGATGGTCTATAGCCCGAACCGTTCTGGTTTATGGAATAGCCCACGACATGAGTCGAACTAATATTATTTTATGGGTAAAAAAATCACTGGAAGATGGCAAAAATATTAATGTTGTAAATGATCAGTGGCGAACTCCTACACTGGCAGAGGATTTGGCAATGGGTTGCTATCTGATAATAAAACACGAAGCAGAAGGTATATTTAATATTTCGGGTAGTGATTTGCTTACACCTTATCAAATGGCACTGCAAACGGCAGATTTTTTTCAGTTAGACAAGAGTTTTATCAATCTTGCTACAGCAGCTACGTTTACCCAACCTGCCAAACGCCCACCCAAAACTGGTTTTGTTATTACCAAAGCCCGTGAAAAACTTGGCTATAACCCTGTAAGTTTTAATGAAGGAATAGCTATTGTGGCTTCTCAGATAAAATAAATAAAAAGAGCAACTTTTGGGTTGCTCTTTTTATTTATTTTATCTGAGAAGCATGAAGGTACCCTGACGTTTAATAACCTTTCCGGTAAAATCCTGAGTTTCTACAGTATAAACATAAGAGCCGGCAGGAGCCATAAGGTTGTTAATTTTCCCATCCCATCCTTTATTGATGTCTGTAGTCGAAAAAACTGCTTTGCCCCATCGGTCAAAAACAGCCATATTAAAAACCTTAATAAAAATGCCTTCTGCCATAAAGGTATCATTTATCTGGTCGTCATTTGGCGAAAAGGCGGTAGGAATGGTTAGTCTAATAGTTTGCACATAACTAATTACATTAGAAAAACTACTCAAACTACCTGAAATTACTTTGATACGATAATACAATATCTGCCTGGCAAAATCCTCTGTTTTCCTGAACTCTAAAGCCGTGCCGGCAGAAATCGATTCCAAAACCTGTCCACCTTCATCCAGTTTTTCTACAAAATACTCCTGAGCTCCACCTTGCCCTCCCATATAAGCCGTCCATACTAAAGCCCCCGTTTTGGCTTCCTGTGCTAAAAATACCGGACATATATTAATTTCAGGAGAGCGGTTGCCACAGGAATCTTCCATATAAATTTTGTAACAAATTTGTTTATTAAAACGGGTCGTATCTTCCAGGGAATTCTTATTAGTATTGTATATAGTTCCTGTTGTCGCCAAAATATTGTAATTTTTTATGGTAGTATTTCCGGCTGGCTCCCATGATAATACAGCTTTTTCTTTTTGAATGGTAGCATTGGCATTGATTACTGCCTGAGGAACAATTGTGCTTATACCCGTTTTGCAGAGTATTTGGGTAAATGATGTTAAGCCTGATAATAATTGTACCTTTAACTGATAACAATATTTTCTGCCACATACAATATCATTGTCTGTAAAACTAGTAGCATTAATATCGGTAGAACTAAAAATACTAACTCCATTTCTAAAAAGCTGATAATTTACAAAATCTGTTCCAACAGGATAGGGCTTCCATGAAACCTGCATTTGTTGTGATAAAGACTGGACTGATAAAGGTATTTTAGCAACTTGTCCCGAATAAATGCTTTCTCCACAATCTGTCAGGGCTTTTATTCTAAAACGGTACGTTTGGGTAGAATCTAAATTAGTAGCTGTAAAAGCCTGTGATGCCTTGTCAGCTTTTTCAAAAGTAGCCATTACCTGTTCTACACCCAATTCATTTTGCTGAAGAACCTGATAACGCAGGTAATTTTCTACATTAAATGCCATCTCAAAGGATGTAGAGGACGGAGTTTTTAGCTGTATAAAAGACGACGACGGAATAGTTGATAAAGGTGTTATATCCTTATTGGCAGTTTGTCCACAACCGATGCTATAATTTCCAGTAAGTTCAATCTTTCTGGGATTTCCATTGATGTAAGTATGTTGTATAACTGCTCCTTTGAAATACTTAATTCCAGTAGGTGTGCCATCTCCAAAATCTATGTAGAAGTAATCATAAATAGTGTCAGTAATAGTTACAGAAACCTTATTATTGGGGCAAAAACCAACTGTAAAAACAGGGTCAGGTAGTGGGAGCACCGTAATAATACGACTGGTACTATCTCCCTGAGCATTAAAACTACCCCATTGTACTATTTTATAAGTACCTGGTTTGGTATAAATATGAGAGGGTGCCGCTACAGTATCTTTAGGATTCCCAACAGGGTCATATTGGTAGATAATATTTTTTCCACCATTAGAGCAATCTGTTACAGTTACAGAACTTCCTGCACAAATCCGATTAGAACTTAATGTAAAACAAGGCTTTTGAGCGAAACCAACAGAACTGATAAAAAAACAAAAAATAACAAAATATTTTTTCATAAACAGGTAAACCCCTTAACCGGAATAATCATTATCTAAATAAAAAGGAAATTTCTGACGAAAATGCAGCAAAGCATCTTTGTCTAAAACGATAGTTTGTATAATTTCTGCGTCTTTGCAATCAAAAATCTCTTTGCCTGAAAAATCAACTACTGCCGAGCCACCCATATAGTCATGTCCATTGTTGTCTGTTCCTATACGATTGACACCTATTCCATAACTCAAATTTTCGGCAGCTCTTGCCCTGAGCAATACTTCCCAGGTATGATGTCGGGGACGGGGCCAGCTTGCTACATATAAGAGACAATCATATTCTGCTTTATCGTTTTCCCATTGATTTCGACTCCACTCCGGAAAACGCAAATCATAACATATCAATGGGCGAAAATTCCAGCCTTTCCATGAAGTAATAACTTTATGAGTTCCACCAGTATAATAATTTGTTTCTCCGGCAAGTCTGAAAAGGTGTTTTTTGTCATAAAAAGTAAATTCACCATCAGGCTGCATCCACACCAACCGGTTAAAAAACCTCTCATTGACTTTTACAATAAAGCTACCTGTTATTACAGCACCTGTTTGTGAAGCCAGTTGCCTCATCCACTTAAAAGTAGTCAGATTCATAGGCTCTGCAAAAGGTGAAGGATTCATAGTAAAACCGGTAGTAAACATTTCAGGTAAAACAATTATATCTGTTTTGCCTGAAATCTGCCAGATTTTTTCTTCAAACATTGCCAGATTTGCTGCCGGATTTTCCCAGTAAATATCAGATTGGATAAGAGTAACTGAAATATTTTGCATTATATTTTCGGATTATTTCATTAACAGTCAAAAACTTACGCTGTAAGACTTTACAGGATTTTTGTACAATAATACGTAGTATCCTTATTTTTTTATCAGAACCCACTAAAAAACTCTCAACAAGCTATTTCTTCAACCAATATCTGGCATTTATTTCTTTTTTCTTGTCAAATCTTCTCTCTTTTTATTACACCACAGGTGTTTTACTATACCAACTTTATAAATGCTACTCAGCGTATAATCTCATACTCTATTTACTATTTAAAATCTCCTCAATGAATTGAGATAGTAAATAGAACAGCAATTACCTCTCAAAATCAGCCCTTGCTATCTGTTTCACGTTTAAACAACCTTTGTTATGAAAAGAATTTTTATGCCTTTCACGTTCTTTATCATTGTGTCTGCCCACGCTCAGTTTTTTATTCCTCCCAAAACTCTCGTTAAAGAAGCCGCTCACCGTGAAATACTGGTTTTACTTGAAAATCCTGCTCAACATCGCAACCAATGGCTTAATTCACATACCCAGCAATTTACCAAACAACTCTGGAAATTTACTCCTGCTCTTTTATATAGGAATCATAATGAAACAGAAAATTTGTTAAAAAACAACCCTGATAAATATGCCACACTGAGCTGGTATTATACGGAAAGAACATATCCTGGCAGTCATGTAATGGCAAGCAGAGAGGTATTTGTACTTGGTCTGCGACTATATGGCAAAGATGGAGATTATACAACAGTAGGAGAAGTGGCTTTTCCTGATGATAATATCACTGAATATGATATTGCGTTTGCTATTCAACACTTGCAGATTGACCTTGAAGCAGGATTGTATGACCTCCGAAAAGATGATCCAGCATATTGGAACGATAGCAGACTCGCTGAAATTATGAAAGGACAAACTGTTTTTACAGATAATATCAAAGGCAACCCAGAGATACCAGAGAAAATAGAAATTGAAAAAGCCAACAGTCAGGCTATAACCAGGGCAGTAATCAATCGTCAGGAAAAAAGGTTATTTATTACTACTATTTTTTCTGATAAATATTTTATGCCCATAAAAGCCATTATCAGTACTGAAACTATGGAGCCGGTATTGTATCTCAAACCTAAATCTACTACTACAGCTTTTGTGAAATAAAGGCTATTCTATTACTTAAAAGGACTTAGATTTAAATAGGTTTTAAGGTAGTACGCAATAATTAGCCGTTTATTGGTTTTCTAAAATTGAAAATAGATAAACGGCTGCACTGTTTCAGAACGGAACTGTAATACCAGTTGAAATATCAACAGAAATAACAACGCTTTTGCAGGAAGAGGAAGCTCTACAAAGACATTACAAATTTTTTCTTTTACAGCAGCAGGTAATAAGAGTATCAGATAACCAATAACAAATACTACTGCAAACAAACCGTGTCCATACAAAAAAGGTATTAAATAAGAAGGATTTAATTCTGAAAATGCTTTTTGTATTATCATCCATGCCATATTAAAACTCTCTGCCCGGAAAAATACCCACAATAATGCTACAAACTGAAAGGTAATAAACCAGCCTGATACTTTCTGAAATAATTGTTGTCTGTCAGATAATGGCAAGTGGCTTGTGTATTTTCCGTACAACCGATGAATTATTAACCCAATGCCGTGCATACCTCCCCAAAATACAAATTTCCAGCTTGCCCCATGCCATAAGCCCCCTGCCAGCATGGTAGCCAGCAAAAACAGATATTGCCTTGCCTCTCCTTTGCGATTGCCTCCTAATGGAATATAAACATAGTCTCTGAGCCAGTTAGAAAGAGAGATATGCCAACGCCTCCAAAAATCGGTAAGATTTGCTGACCGATAAGGGTTGCGGAAGTTTTCACCCAAATCAAAACCCATTATTTTGGCAAAACCCATCGCCATATCCGAATATCCCGAAAAATCACAGTAAATCTGTAGGGCATAAGCATAAATGGCAATAAAGTTTTCTAAGCCTGAATAATTTTGAGGTTCTCCGAAAACCAAATCCGAAAATTGGGCTACATAATCTCCGATAATAGCTTTTTTGACTAATCCTTTCAATATCAGATACATGCCAGCATTGATGTCAGATTTTTGTAAGACTATTTCCCAATTAATTTGTGGGAGAAAATGACTGGCTCTTACTATCGGACCGGCTACCAGATGGGGAAAGAATGTCATATAAAACATATAATCCTCAAAACTCTCAGCCGGAGCTATTTTGTGATTATACACATCTACTACATAACTGATTGTCTGAAAAGTATAAAATGAAATGCCGATAGGCAGAAAAATATCTAAAGGATTAAAGGCCCTACCTTGCAAAAATGCCAGATTTTCAAGAAAGAAATTGGTGTATTTAAAATATGCCAGTAGTAAAAGATTGGCTGTAACCGAGAAAATAAGCCAGAATTTGCGTTCTTTTTGATTGGGATGCTGATAAATATGCCAGGCAATCAGATAATCAAGCAATACCGAAAAGAGCAATATTACCAGATAGCCTCCACCAGACTTATAGTAAAAGTATAAACTAAAAGCAATAACGTACCAGGTTCGTGCAGTTTTATGCTGATATAAAAAAGCATATACAGTAATAAAAATAGTAAAGACTATCAGAAATAATTCGCTGTTGAACAGCATCGGATTATCTTTCTGATATGCAAAAATCTCAAAATTCAAGGTAAATCAATAGGTTATCTGTTTAATTAACAACTGCTTATATTTCATCCACAGCCTTTATACATTCAAAATTTATTCGGTTTTTTTCCTAATGGAAGCTTTTTTGAAGTTTCATTTTCTTTTCCCAATCTTGCAAAACCAGTGAATCTCGGGAAAGTTTAAGCACATTAGCTCGGTAAGGGCGTTTACCATTTTGTATCTGCAAAACTATACCATTAAAGTAATATCTAAATAATCTTGAACTATCGGCAATTTGCACGGAATCTTTTGTAAAAATGAACAATGGCTTTTCTCCGGTTTTACCCAGCCAGTTGCCTAATATAGTTTCCTGAGGCAATTTGGGTTTTTCGAGCTTTATGGGATAACGACACTTTTGCGTAATCCATCTGGAGATAGTATCTGCCCAGATTACACTTGCCCGGCGTGATGGATGTCTTCCATCATTTGCCCGTTCAAAAGTAAGATCTTTGGAAATAAAAAAACGGTCTTCACCTAAATTAGCAAGCAGCATATCATTTATGCCAGTATCTTTTTTCCAGTTAGGTGGACCAATCCATACAAATGGTATATTGCCAGCCTGCTGAATTATATCCTGTACATATTTTTCTCTTTCCTGACGGATATTCCGGATAAACAATTCATTAGAACCTAACGTAAAAATAATAAAAGTAGGTTTGTATTTGTCAATCAGTTTACGGAGTGAATCTTTTTCTGCCCACCAAAGGGTACTGCTGCTATACCAGATTACGGTTTGAAGATTATAATCGTTGTATTTGGCATATTTCATAAACGGAAACATCAATCCTTCAGACATAGAGTCACCAGTCAGTAAAATAGTTTGTCGGGAAGAATCAACCGCTGTTTTTTTACCGCCAGGAGGTATTTGTTTTTTGGAGAGAGAATCTTTGCCGGTTATTTTTACAGAATCAATTTTAGCAACATGGCTGCTGTCAGCAGAGTTTTTTAGTAAACCCAGCTGAGGTTGCTTTATTTCTATTTCGCTGATTTTGATAGGCTTATTCCAAAAAAAAGAATACAAGCCAAAAATTATCAGGCAAAAAAACAGGATAAAAATGAACGGAAAAAGTGGATTTTTCAGGTTCACGGAAAGTTTTAGGGGTTTATCAGATAAATGCTAAATGGCAAATTTGTAGAAAACAAAGCGGTAACGCAAATGCAACCGACAGCATTTTTGAATTTATACAAAAAATAAAAGCCGGAAAACTTCCGGCTTTTATTCCAAAATCCACCTCTTGTATTTGTTCCCTAAAAAATAGGCTAATCAAAAACCCAATAGTTGGCTACTGCTTTTTCCTTTACTCCTATTGAGTTATACATTGCCTACATCATTGAAAAAATCCTGCCAATTTTAAAAAAGCACATTTCACCAAAATAAAGTACTGACAAACAAAAACTTATAGAAAAACAATAGATATAGATATAAAATAAAATTACCCAAAACGAGTAACTAATTACCCAAAAATGGGTATTTTATCCCCATAGTCATCAAATGTTACTACAAATACCTGTCCAGATATCTCTCCATTTCTTCTTTGATTTTTTGAGCTTCTTTTGCAGCCTCCTGAGCAAAATCTTTTCCAGATGAAGCATAAATAACAGAGCGTGATGCATTTACCAGCAACCCACAGGTTTTGTTTATGCCATATTCCGAAACCTTCTGCAAATCGCCTCCCTGTGAGCCCACACCTGGAACCAATAAAAAGTGATTGGGTATTAACTCTCTGATTCTCTTAAACATTTCTGCTTGTGTTGCTCCTACTACATACATCATCTGTGTTTCATCTGCCCATTGCTGTGACATGTCCAGCACTTTTTCAAACAAAGGCATTGTATTTTCTTCCTTACCAATTATTTGCTTCTGAAAATCCTCTGCCCCAATATTAGAAGTGAGTGCCAGCAAAATCACCCATTTATCAGGATAACCCAGAAACGGCTCTACTGAATCTTTACCCATATATGGAGCTACTGTAACAGCATCTGCTTTAAGGTTTTCAAAAAAAGCTTTGGCATACAAACCCGATGTATTACCAATATCGCCACGCTTGGCATCGGCAATGGTAAAAAATTGCTGAGGTATATATTCCAGCGTTTTCTGAAGGCTTTCCCAGCCTTTTGTGCCATTAGCTTCATAAAAAGCCGTGTTGGGTTTATATGCCACACAAAAATCGGCAGTAGCATCTATAATATACCGGTTAAAATCATAAACTGGGTCGGCAGAATTGAGCAGATGAGAAGGAATTTTGGATAAATCGGTATCAAGACCTACACACAGGTAAGATTTCTTAGCAGTTATCTGATCAAAAATTTCGAGAAGTGTCATACGTTTAACAAAATAAGGCTGCAATTTGCTAACGAAATCCGGTTTTGTCAGAATATTTCATAGTAAAAAGCATAAAAAAAGCTACTTTTAAAAGTAGCCTTTTTTATGCTTTTTATAAAAAATCAATATCCCTTATTCTGTATGAGGTAGCCAGGGCTATTTGATGCTCCGTCGACAGCAGTCTGAGGTATAGGAAATATTCGTTTCTGAACGTCTTTATTCGTTTTTTCTGTCCAAGTATCTTCATATTTACTAAAGCGAATCATATCTGTCCGGCGAGTCATTTCCCAGTATAATTCAAAACCACGCTCCCGATACAATAGTTCTAAAGACATAGAAGTCAAAGCAGGTGGAGGGGTAGTGATGTTACGGGCAGCTCTTACTGTATTTACATCAGCTAAGGCAGATGCTGCATCGTTACTTTTACGCAATTTGGCTTCTGCACGCATCAAATAAACATCAGCCAGTCTGACAATAGAAATATCAGCATCACCAGCATTTCTACCTGTACTTGATTTTTTACTGAACTCATATTTCTCGACTCTGTAACCAGTACTATAATTGCTTCCGGCAACTGTAAAATCAATTTGTTCTGTAAAATTAACTGGGAGTGTAGGCTTATTACGGGTGGTGTTGAAAAGTTTACCAATTTTCAAATTGCCATTGCTACATCTTACAAAAGCATTGTTTACCCGAAGTAATCCATATTGTTGTCCTCTCAAAATACCTCTGTCAATCTTGAAGGAAGCATCCGGCATACAGGAATCCGCAGGAATAACCAAGTTTTTCTTATAAAATCTTGGGTCAACAGAAGGATCCTGAGGCTGATAAGCATTCACCCAGGTACGATAATAATCAGGTGTAATAGCCGGACCATCCGTTCCGTTGGCAGCTGGGTAAGCAGGTAATGGAAACATATCACCTGACAGAGAGAAATAAGCCAAACGGTTGTGTCCATTAAGTTCTGCTCTTTGGTCTATCGCAAAAACCAGCTCTCTGTTGGTATGATTATCGTCATTAAAGATGGTAAAATAGTCTTTGGCTAACTCATACTGACCTGAAGAAATAATTTTATCGCAATATTCAACTACCTTGTCCATGTCTTCAGCTTTGAAGTTAGGAGTACCATACACATCACGATAAACAGCTGCATTTAGGTATAATCTTGCTAAAAGACCCCAAACTGCTCCCTTAGTAAGTCTGCCTGGACCAACATTGGTTAATAAAGTCGGTTCTGCTGCCAAAAACTCATCTCTAATATAATTAAACGCGTCCTCACCTCTTACAATTTTAGCAACAGATGTTGGGTCTTCTTTAATAAAAGCCAAACCAAATAAATCCAGTAAAAGCATGTTATAAAATGCTCTGATACCTCTTGCCTCTGCCAGATAAACAGGTGCATTAGCATCTTTGTTGGTTTTTAAGGCAGTTATGGCAGTTAATGTACGAGAAACCCCAACTGTCAGTAAATTCCACGTGTTCCGTATGTTAGGATCTGTACTGTTGTAATTATGAGAGTGCATTGCGAGATAAATACCATTATCACCCCAGTCAGTACCACCTCTGTAAGGCAGAATAGCTTCGTCAGTGGAGATTTCCTGAAGAGCAAAATAATTGGTATGAGTATAAATCGAGGGCAAGTTAGCATAAGCCGGAGCTATAACACCATCAGCTTGTTGTTTCTCAGATAAATTGATAGGTGAAGATTCATCCAGTACATCTTCCTCAAGAGTGGTACAGGCATTGATTGAAAGAAGCAATGCCAATACAGTAACTAAGAACCAGTTAATATTTTTCATATATTTATTTAAAATTAGAATGTAACATTTAATCCGAAAATCACTGTCCGGGGTTTGGGGTAGCTCAGATAATCAATACCGTAGGATAATACTTGGTTCAAATTTTTATCAGTATTGACTTCAGGGTCATAACCGTCATACTTGGTAAACAAAAGCAGATTTTGTCCGGTTACAGAAAGGCGTATGTTTGAAACCCATTTATTCAGCCCAACCAGAGTAGGATCAATTTGATACCCAAGTGAGGCATTATTCAATCTTAAATATGCTCCGTTTTTCAGATAGCGAGTAGAAAGTGGAGCTCCATTGTTTATAGATTCATTCGGATACTCAACAGCTTCCGCGGTCGTATTCAAACCTCTTGATATTTTAGTTTTATAGAAGTTAGTAAGTGCCGTATTATCATATACTTTATTGCCTGACACCCCATTGAAGTTGATTCGAAAATCAAAACCTTTAAAATTTAAACCTGCATTGAAATTAAATTGGCGATTGGGAAGTGCTGTTCCGGCGACTACCCTATCTTTGTCTGTAATCACACCATCTCCATCTATATCGGTATAAATACTTAAACCACTTTCATTGATACCTTTAAACTCTCTCATATAAAAAGTACCTATAGGTTGGTTATTGATATAGCCATTGATAGTAGCTCCGGTAAGACCTGAACCAGATGCCGATCCAGAAGGAAGCACAGAATAAGGAGAGCCTGTTACTTTATTGTCGATGAAAGTCATATTACCGCCTACATCAAACCCCAGCCCGTTCCCAAACGTGTGACGATAGTTAAGCTCAAATTCAAGTCCTTTATTGGTGATTTTCATATCCTCAATATTTCGCCATGTTTCATTGGCAGGCTGAATAGGGTCAGAAGTAGGGGTATTCAGTAATACATTATTGGTTACTTTATTAAAAGCATCTATGGTACCAGTCAATCTGCCATTAAATAACGCAAAATCAAGTCCTAAATCTGTTTGCACAGATGATTCCCATTGCAAATCAGGATTTGCCAAACGAGCATAGGTAATACCTGCCGGATAAGTAGTTGAATTATCCAAAGGATAACTTGTAGTTCCTGATGTAGAAGTAATAAAAAGAGCTTGTGTACGTTTAGAAGGAATTTCCTGATTCCCGGTTTTACCCCATCCGACTCTTAATTTAAGTTCACTTACCAGAGAGTTCTTCAAAAATTCTTCTTCAGCTATATTCCATCCCAAAGAGAAAGAAGGGAAGGTTCCATACTTTTTATTATCACCAAATTTAGTAGAGCCGTCCACTCTGACTGTAGCTGTTGCCAGGTACTTATTGTTAAACTGATAATTTATGCGACCAAAGAAAGATTGCAATTCATTAATAGTAGCAAAACCACTTGGAGTGTTATTAGCCAAAGTCAAATCTTGCCCTTGTCCTGGATTATATACGGGGTCCACCCCTGAAACTGGGAATTTATTAATACTCCAAGATCTGCCTTGTAAATAAACTTTCTGGTAAGAGTGTCCTAACAAAGCTACTAAACTATGTTTTGAAAGTGACAAGGTATAAGTAAAGTAGTTTTCAATGAGGGTATTGCGGTTGGATGTGTAGTAAGATTCCAAGCGACCATCACGGGCTGGTGTCAGATTAGGAAGTGACTGTAGGTCTCTGCTACTTGTTGAGTTATCTACTCCAAAATTGAGTTTATATACTAATCCTTTAATGATAGTTAGTGAAGGTGTAATGTTTCCAAGGACTCTATTAGTAACCGTTTCGTCTGTCTCAAGGTTGAGGGTCAGAAGCGGGTTAGTTATATCTGTCAGGAAAGTGGGATTTCCGGAAGCATCATAGGGAGCATAAGTAGGATTGGCAATAATGGCTGAGCCTATTAAACTGCTGGTTGGCGGTCTTTTATTAACAGTATTGCTGGCATTCAGATTAACGTCTATTACCAATCTGTCATCCCAAACCTTCTGTGTCAGGTTAACTCTTCCTGAATATATATTCAAGTTACTTCTTTTCAGAATACCTTCCTGTTTTTGAAGACCAAAAGCTCCATAATAAGTAAGTTTATTGCTTCCACCACTCAGAGATAAATTATGTGTTTGAGTAAGAGCACTCCTGGTTATTTCTTTTTGCCAGTCTGTATTAGCTCCTTTATCATCTAATGTTCCACCTGCATTTACAACTTCTCTGCGGTATTCATCAGCTGTAAAGACTTTAAGGGGTCTGGCAAGTTGAGAAAAACCCAGGCTTGTAGAAAAATTAACAGACGATGTTCCTGATTTCCCTTTTTTGGTAGTGATAAATACCACTCCATTAGCACCTCTGGCTCCATAAATGGCAGTAGCTGAGGCATCTTTCAAAACATCAATAGACTCTATATCCTGAGGATTTATAAAACTCAATGGATTGATAGCTCCTCCGGTAGAAGTGTTATCCAAAGCCAGACCATCAATCACGTACAGAGGTGTATTACCTGTACGAACACCACTTGCTCCACGAATAGTGATAGTTTGAGCACTACCTGGCTCACCACTTGCCGAAATTACATTGACACCAGATACTCTTCCCTGCAACAACTGTTCAGGGGAGTTTACTATGCCTCTGTTTAAATCAGCACTTTTCAAAGATTTGGCTGCTCCTGTCAAATCTTTTTTGGTAGTTGTCCCATAACCGATAACCACTACCTGCGATAACTCAGAAAGTGAAGGCTTTAGTGAGATGTTAATTTCTTTTTTACCATTAACAGCTACTTCTTGTTTTTCGTAACCGATATAGCTAAAGATTAAAACGGCATTTTCGTCAGGGACTGAAATAGTATATTTTCCACTTGCATCAGAACTGACTCCGTTACTGGTACCTTTTATAGTGATAATACAACCTACAATGGGTTCATTGTCAGAAGCATCTACTATCTGACCTGATACTTGAAACTCAAGTGGCTTTGCGTTTGTATTAGAAAAGACAGACATTAGCAAAACGATACTCATCGTTATGGTAACCAATCTTTTGTGTAAAGAGAAACGTAATAAGTGTTTCATGAGGTTTTATTTTATGGGTATTAAAGAAAAATATCCACAAAATAACATCCTCATCTTAGCCCTAATCAAGCCCCGATAGCACAATTAACAATTAAATAAATTGAAGAACCTAATTCTTTTTTTTTATTAACTTATTGTAAACTTATTGTAAACTTTATACACCTAAACTCACACATGACCTGATTTTTGAAAACCATTTGCTATACATCAATAAAAAAGCCATCAACTTTTTCAGTTGATGGCTTTTTTATTCGTATTGAAGAACTATTTATCTCAAATCTTCTTCTTTTACCTTTGGATACTTGGCTTTGTCAAAAGTAAATTCTTTGTCTTCGAGATTACCTGGCGTAAAATCATTTACTGTATAAGTTGTGCGATTTCCGTTTTTCTCAAAAACTTTCCACTTCTTCAGGGTTTTGGTTTTTTTGTCAATAATCAGTTTAATTTTATAGACCTGTTGGTTTTTGTTTTCAGGTGTCAAATCAATTACATCGTAAGACTGACCCGCCTCCTTCTCTTCTGCTGCATACACATACTTATAGCCTTTTTTATAAATAGTATATATCTTGGTCGGCGTAATGTCATCATCATCTGGGGTATAATCAGTAATAGTAACCTCATTGTCTCTTTTCAGGTATGTCCACACTGTAGTCCCATTGTTAAAAACTTCCTGTTCTTTAAGCTTAATATGGTATTTAGTCCCCTTCACTTTAATAGATCCAGTTTCGGATTCTGGTTGTCTGCCACTGTTGGGGCTTTCTCTCAGAACAGTAAAATTAGCCTTAAAAGCAGGAATAGCCTTATAGTTCTGGCTTACCTGATCAAGTACCTGAGTAGCTTTAGGGTCGTTCTGGGCATTGGTAGTTTTGGCAAGTACCAGCAATGAAAGAACAAAAATCAACTTCTTCATAAAAAAAGTGTTAGAAATAGATATATAACTTGTTTAGCAAATAGCACAAAATAGGAAACACAACCTTACTCTGTAATTATAGCAAGCCTTTTTGCTTCATATCTTGCAATAATCGTTCCAAACTCTCTAGGTCATGAATAAGTACTTCCCGAGCTTTACTTCCTTCAAAAGCTCCTACAACTCCTGCTGCTTCAAGCTGATCAATAAGTCTGCCTGCCCTGTTATAACCAAGTTTCATTTTTCGCTGAATCAGACTGGTGCTTCCCTGTTGGTGAGTAACAATTACCCGAGCTGCATCTTCAAAAAGAGGGTCAAGATCGTCTGCATTCAACTCCTTACTCTCTTGTCCACTGTCATCATCACCATAATATTCAGGAAGCAAATAAGCGGAATCATATCCTCTCTGAGAACCTATAAAATCACAAACACTTTCTACTTCTGGTGTATCTAAAAAAGCACATTGCAGGCGAATGATATCAGAACCTTCCATAAGTAACATATCTCCCCTTCCTACCAGTTGTTCTGCTCCTCCTGTATCTAAAATAGTTCGTGAATCAACTTTAGAAGTAACTTTAAAGGATAGTCGTGCAGGAAAATTAGCTTTGATTAAGCCTGTAATTACGTTGACAGACGGACGCTGAGTGGCTACTACCAGGTGAATACCTGTGGCACGGGCTAACTGTGCCAATCTTGCTATAGGATGCTCTACTTCTTTTCCGGCGGTCATCATCAAATCTGCAAGTTCATCTATCACCAGAATGATATAAGGTAAAAAGCGGTGACCCTTCTCAGGATTCAGTTTCCGGTCTGTAAACTTTTTATTGTATTCTTTCAAATTCCTGCATTCAGCTATTTTCAGCAGGTCATATCGGGTATCCATTTCAATACACAGTGAATTAAGTGTATTTACTACTTTTTTTGTATCTGTAATAATAGCCTCCTCACCATCAGGCAGCATTGCCAGGTAGTGTCGTTCTATTTTATTATATAATGTAAGCTCAACTTTTTTAGGGTCAACCAATACAAATTTAATCTGTGAAGGATGTTTTTTATAGAGTAATGAAGTCAAAATCACGTTCAGACCTACTGATTTTCCCTGTCCGGTAGCTCCAGCCATCAACAGGTGAGGCATTTTGGCGAGGTCTGTCAGGTAAACATCATTTGAAATGGTTTTACCCAATACAATTGGTAAATCTTTGTCTGTATTCCTGAACTTCTCACTCATCAGCAATGATTTCATTGACACAGTCTCCCGTACACTATTAGGAACTTCTATTCCTATAGTACCTTTTCCGGGAATCGGAGCAATAATACGAATACCTAAGGCTGCCAGACTCAGAGCTATATCATCTTCCAGACTCTTAATTTTTGAAATACGATTACCAGCCTGTGGAACAATTTCATAGAGGGTAACTGTAGGACCAACTGTTGCTTTAATTGATGCAATGCCTACCCCATAATTGGCAAGAGTTTCCACAATTCGGTCTTTGTTGGCTTCCAGCTCTTCTACTGAAATTTGGACTTTCCCCTGACTATGTTCTGCCAGAAAATCTACTGTAGGAAACTCAAAACGGGCTAAATCCAGGGTGGGGTCATAAGGTTGAGAGCCCGCCAATGGATTCTCAGTTTTTGGTTCAGTAACAGGCTTTTCTGTAACAGGTTCTTCTTCTATTACTGGAGCTTCTATCTTAAAATCAATATTTGGTGTATTCTTATGAGATGGCTTTATAATATTTTCAACCGTAAATTTAACCCCTGCATTCTCTGTTTCAGAGCTATTTCCATCTAATTCTGCCTCTACTAACTCCTCTTCACTTTCTTCTTCAACCGTTTCCAATTTTGTTAAATCTACCTTCTCCCGTGTGTTTTCTTCTATTTTTTCAATCGTTTCTGACACTTTACCAGTAAAAGCAGCAATGGTAGTTACATTAAAAAAATAAATTATGAATACTATCAAGGCAAAAATAGCTATCAGCACCGTACCCCAGCCAATAAAATCCGTAAAAAGCGAAGCCAGTTCATAACCTATTCCTCCACTCAAAAATCCCCAGTTTGTTTCAATAGCAGCATTACGAATAATATAACCAAGTAAAAAACTTACCCAGAATAATACAAATAGTGAGAATCTGGCAAATGAACCTATTGGGAAAAGTTCTTTTTTAAAAACTATTTTATAACCCGTCAGGAATAAAACCGGAATTACTAAAAATGAAGAAATACCAAACAAGCGAAAGATAAATAAATCGGAAATCAATGCTCCTGATAAACCAAGCCAGTTTTCAGACTCTCTGCCACTCTCCCGCAACGACCCTTCAAACAAAGATGTTACAACGCTATGATCAGCTCTGCCTGTAAAAAGATACGAGATAAAAGCAAAAGTGAGAAAGAGTGAAAAAAACAAAAGCAAAAAGCCTCCTGCCAAATGCAGACGGCGATCTGAAAAAGAGAAAAATTGAAGCCGGAATGGTATTTTCAGCGATTTTTCTTCGGGAGTCTCCTGTTTGGGTATGTTTTTGGGAGCATTCTGGGGTTTGGAAAGATTCTTTGCCATTTCTGAAAATCAATTCCCAAAAATAATAAAATTATCGAAGACTACAATCTTCCCTGTCAGTCAAAAGCTCAAAATTAAGAGAATAACTGACAGGGTATTTTCGTATTATTTATCAAAACTGACTACATAGAATTTGTCTTCTTCTTTTACTAACCTAAGACGAGCTTCTTCTTTTTTGCCGTCTTTGCCAATGTAATTTATAAAAAGACTGTAAAACAAGCCTGGTTTTTTGCCGGTTTCAGCAAGTTTTACTTTATTAAATGTAATATCTTTCTCAATGCCTGCTTTCTTGTAGGTATCAATAGTCTCAACCAATTTATTTCTGAAATTAGTACGGATAAAGATATTGGTTTTCTTTACCGAATCAGCAGAAACCACTTCACTACGTTGTGAAAGAATTTTATAAACTACTGGTTCGGTCACCAAAAACTTTTCTATAGAAGCATAACGATTTTCTTTAATTGCCTCTATCAAACCTTTACCAATAATCTCAGCCTGTTTCTGAAATTCATCGCCTTTTTGAGCTACTACATAAGAACTTACCCATAGAAGACTTAAGACTAATACTACTTTTTTCATAATTTTTTAGTGTACATGAGCTAAAACAATAAACAAATACTGATATTAAAACCTCTTCCAGATATAAATGTGTACAAAATTACAATTTTTGTGCCACCTTGTCCAGATGCGTAAGGAATACTATTATTTCATTTTTTGTAAGACTGTAAACGTCAGATGTCGTCTTTTTTACAGATAACTTTTTGAAATAACCTACACACTTTTCTATCATCTGTTCAAAATATTTTTACCGGATTTTAAAAAAGTATGCTTCCCTTTGTAAATAAATTCTCCACTCATACCCTTTGGTAACACTATCTCAGCAGACAACTTACTATTGGATATGTCATATTTTACGGAAATTATGTCAGAAAGATGTGAAAAATTTGCCTGAAGAAATATATTTTTTTCTTGAGTCGGTCGAATTTTTATTGTTTTTGAGGCAGTATTAACTGATGATATGCCACAGATTCCCGAGATTATATCGTAAATGGCTCTCATACAAATTGTTGACCTCTCCCAACTATTATTTTCCTTCAACCAAATCCAAAAATCTGCACTTTTGTAATTACCTGTATCTATTTTTTGTAATGCCTGCTGTATATATATTCCTTCATCAAAGCCACTAATTATCAGAGATTTATCTGATAATATTTTTTGCATCACCAATTGCCTGTCTTTCTCCGGAACTATGCCTGTAAGTAGTGCCATTGCCTGATTTTTAAGACTAAAAATGTGTTTTGCTGTCTTGTCAGCCATATATTTTTTTTCATTATTCCAGTATTGACTAAAAACAGTTGTCTGTAAGAATTTCTGAATTTGTAAACAATCTGATGATTCATTTTTCAACCCATAAGACTGATACACTTCAATCAACTGCTGCAAAGCCAGCAATTGTTGTAACATGCCAAATAACTTTAAATTTGCCGATGCCTCTGTTGAATACTGATATGATTCTGTTGTAGTAAAGTTGTTTGCCAATGTAATTTTATGAGCATCGGTTAAAAGTCGTTTGGCATCTGAAAGCATAGGCTTTATAAAATCACTGGCAACACCATAATCCCATAAATCATGTATCATCCCTATCCATTCATAAAGTAATGGCTGATTTTTAATACTAAAATCCCGCTCTGACAGAAGAGCATGACACTGTAATATGTAGCCTTTTAAAAGACTTTCCTCTCCTGTTCCGTAAAGAAAAGTAAGTGCTTGGTATCTGATTTTTGACAAGAGCACCAAAGAAAGACTGTCATTTTCTGTAAGGTATGTGTCTCCGATAAAATGTTTTACCTCTTTCCACCCTTCATTCCAGTTTTTATTTAAAGTACTATCATTTGAATGGAACAAGGCAGTTTTTTGTAAGAAATAGACAGGTATAAGGGTATAGTAGTCATGAATAATAAGTGGTTGCTTTTGGGTTGTGATACTAACATGCAATTGCCTGAATGTGTGAATACCAAACTGAAAAACATGACGTTGTTCTCCGTCAGACATTAAAACATCCTTTTTCCAAGTGCTATCTGCACTTTGCACCTTCAGTGTGATAGTAGCTCCCCGTCCATTGGTTATAAGAAATACAGGACAAGCCATACACTCATTTGGCTGTGTGAGTAAAAATGAAACTGTAGTATCAGCCGGAATTTGCAAATTGTTTCCCTGTAGAAATTCAGCGAGTCCGGAGTTTTGGGGCTGTACGAGAGAAAGATTGTGTTGCGATTCTTCAGTCAGAACTGGCAAAAAAATAAGATTACTGCGGTCTATTTTATTTTTCTCCCCAGCACTTACTGCAATTGTCCAGCTACTATCATCATAGTCAGGCACTTCCCAATTCCAGAGGTATTTTTCTCCTGTTATGATCCATCCTGTTTCATCATTTTTTATGCCCTGATTTTCAAAAACCTTCCATGAATTATTGGTATTTACAATTTCCTCTGCTGATGTTTGTCCTTCAAGAAAAAAACTATTTTTACCTGAAGGCAGAACATTTTTTCCTCTTTTATCTTCCCATACCAGAGCTGCCAGTACATTTTTACCTGTCTTTAAAAAAGGGGCAATATCTACAAACCGATAAATTTTATCTGTTAATGACTGACATATATAGCTAACTGCCACAATTTTTCCATTTACATAAAATCGATAGCAGGAATGGGAGTTAAGATGTACGATAAATTTTTCGGGTTTTTGCTGAAATCCTATCAGTTTGCGAAAATGTAAAACCTTTGAACTACTTGAAGCAGCAGGATGAGTTATCCTGACAGCATCTTGTGCCTTTCCCATACCTATTGTCTGCATTAAAATCAACAGGATAACTAAACTCTTACTAAAAAAAATCTGCATTAAGGAAAAGTAAAATATTGATAATCAACAATTTTTTATTTTTTTAAACGAAAAACCGGATAGCGGAGGTGTGTTTTTTCATAATAGGGCGAATTTCTGTAAATAAAATCCAGTTGCTCTCTGGCATTTTGCCGGAACTTTTCGTCTGAGAGCTTTTTCTCTTCAAACTTTTGCTTTAGACCATTATCTTCTTTTAGCAATTGTTCGGCAATATCCTCAAAAACATAGTCCGAATAGCCTTCTTTTTGTTGAAGAATACTGTCAAAAAAATTCCAGTTAAAAAACGAATCTGTTGCCTGAGGCTCTAATGTCTCTATAATGTAGCGATTGACTGTCTGATTGGGATAAATTATTATATCTCCTGCTTTAAATGTTAATTTTTGTATCTGGGTATTAAGCTTTACATCCGAATGCAAATAATGTCCTTCATAAGCACGGGGCGAGGTTTTGTAATCTGCAATATAATATGCTTCTACTTCCAGAATGGTGTCTTTTTCGAAGGTTTGCATTTCGACCCGGTTGCTTTTAAGTCTTTCTATCACAGCTTCCCATTCAGCAGGGATAATATAAGCGTTGGGTTTTTTGACAATAGTTTTAGGGACAAAGGTGTTATAATAAGGTATTTCTTTTTCAAAAGGTTTTTTTCGGTCATAATACAAGCGTTTTCCAGTCGTAACTTTACTCGGAATCATACTGGCTTCATAGCCTTTAAAAATAAATTTACGATAATCCTCTTTATTTAACTTCCATTCAACCGGAAAATCAGTCTGATTTTTAATGCTTTCAAGAGCCTGTTGCCGGAGTTGCTGTATAAGTTTGCCGTCTTTTTGAATGATTTTCAGCATATTCAGCATGAATTCATAATCTGAAGCTACCCGTTGTGTATAAGGTTTCAGCATGTGGGTTTCGGGCATAAAACCTATTGTCTGAAACAATGCTACATATCCGGTTGAATAACGTGGAGTATCCATAAATCCAACTATTCCAGCAGAATCGGGGGTAGTAGAAAATTGATTAACATAGGGAGTCATCTCAAATTTTGATTCCTTCATGTGTTGCTCTAACTGAGGCACAAGTTTGGTATTGAGATAATTACCAAGTATTTCACCAAGTTTATCTTTTTGAGGAGGTATATATGTCATTACATATTGATAGTCAGCTCCATTGCTCACATGATTATCTATCATTACATCGGGTTGCCATATGTGAAATATTTGTGCAAAAGTTTTGGCATTGTGGGTGTCATTTTTAATAAAATCCCGATTCAGGTCAAAATTGCGGGAATTGCCACGAAAGCCAAATTCTTTAGGTCCATTCTGATTAGCCCGGCTGTAACTGCCCCGGTTGAGTGTACCATCTACATTATAAAAAGGTATCAGACAGATGACAGTATTTTCGAGAAGTGGCTGGTATTTTTTTTCAGAAAGCAAATCTCTCAGTAGTAGCAAGCTGGCATCAATACCGTCAGGTTCTCCGGGATGGATGTTATTGTTGATAAAAAGTATGGTTTTGCCAGCATTACGAATGACTTCAGGGTCAAAAACACCATTGACAGAAACCACTGCCAGATGAACAAACTTTCCAATATCCGTATTGCCATACTTAAAAAGTTCAAGAGCTGGATAATGTTCGTCCAACATTTCCAGATAGGTGATACCCTCCTGATAAGTTACCGTTTCTCCACCCTTGGTTTTTTCAAATTTGGTTGTAAAATCCGGCTTTTGAGCTAAAAGCAACAAAGGTGCTGTCAACAGCAAAAAATAGATAGATGTTTTAAAAAAAGATTGTGAAAAAAAGGGATTGAAACTACTCATAAAATAAAGTATTCAGAAATTAAGGTTTGTTGTTTTTTATATCACAGAAAAATCAAATGGCTGAATATCCGGCTCGACAAAATTCAATCTTGCTTCTCTTGAAAAAAGAACTTTGTCTGTATAAAAATACAAAGCATTATTTCTGCTACTGTATTTACTTCTCAAAAAAGCATAACAGATTTGCTCAAAATCCAGGTTTTCAGACGATTTTCTTTTCCAGAATTCATTTAAAAGCCATAGCCAAAATACAGTAATGGTCTCATGATATCCACCTGTATCAGTATTTTGGTTGCCATTTGCCACATTATACGCTTTGATATTTTCCCTCATCAATGGCAGGGCTTCCTCAAAACTGAAATGGGCAATATGCCATAAACCAGCAATCAGGTGAGCTTCATGTGTCCACTCTTCCGCAGGCAGGGTTTTGGCACGAAATTTTTCAACAATATAATCAAACTCAGCCTGGGTAGCAGGTATAAAATAATCCATAGTCAATCTTAGTTTTTTTTGGATTCGGAATTAATACATTACCAAAAAAAAGAAATAAGTTTCATCGACTCATTCCTTTAAAAGTGCAAAATACAGTATCTTGCTCACTCTTTTAAATAAGACTAACCTATTTAGAATTAAATTTTTGCCTGATAACTTTTATATGAAAAAACTACTGTTCTTTTTTATTTTCTTACCTCTTGCTGCACTGGCTCAAAAATTTAATCCGGCAGAAGTAAGCCGTTGGGAAAAACAAGCTAAACAGGTAACTATTATTCGTGATAACTGGGGCATTCCTCACATTTATGGGAAGACAGATGCTGATGCTGTTTTTGGCTTGCTGTATGCACAATGTGAAGATGATTTTAAACGTGTAGAAATGAACTACATAGAGAAATTGGGCAGAATGGCAGAAGTAAAAGGGGAAGCAGAACTATACAATGACTTACTCATCAGGATGGTGATAGATTCTGTGGAAGCCATAAATGATTTCCAGAAATCGCCAGCGTGGCTCAAAAAACTGCTGAATGCCTATGCTGACGGCATCAATTTTTACCTTTATAAACATCCAGATGTAAAACCAGCATTGCTTACCAGGTTTGAACCCTGGTATCCGTTGCTCTGGACAGATGGTAGCATTGGAGCAATTAATACAGCAGATATTACAGTTACTGAACTGAAAAATTTTTATACCAATGATAATCCGACCGGATTTGTTCCTAAAATACAGGACGAGGAAATTTTAACAGGGTCAAATGGCTTTGCTTTTTCACCTGCCATTACCGAGTCAGGAAAAGCTATTTTGTATATTAATCCTCATGTTACGTTTTATTTTCGTCCGGAGGTACATGTGGTAAGTGAAGAAGGGCTAAATGCGTATGGGGCTGTTACCTGGGGTCAATTCTTTGTCTATCAGGGGTTTAATGAAAAATGTGGTTGGATGCATACTTCAAGCTATACAGATATTTCAGATACCTATATTGAAAAAGTAAGCCCAAAAGATAAGCAATGGTTTTATGAATATGATGGAAAACAAAAGCCTGTTGTTGAGAAAAAAATAACGATTCGCTACATTAAAGATGGCAAAGCCGAAAGCAAAACCATCCAAGCACTTGCTACCCACCACGGACCCATTATGGCAAAACGCAATGGACAGTGGCTGAGTGTGAAAGCCAATAATCGCTCTCTTAATGGCTTAATTCAGAGCTGGCAACGCACCAAAGCCAAAAGTTTTGCAGAATATAAAAAAGTAATGGGCTTGCTGGCAAATACATCCAACAATACGGTCTATGCTGATGCTGAAGGGAATATTGCTTACTGGCATGGCAATTTTTTGCCAGTAAGAGATACCAAGTATAACTGGAAAAAACCTGTTGATGGCAGCACCTCAGCTACCGAATGGAAAGGCTTGCATACTATAGATGAATCAGTGCATTTGTATAACCCTAAAAATGGATGGCTTCAAAACTGCAATTCTACCCCCTTTACAGTTGCTGGAAGTAATAGCCCCAAGCCAGAAAACTATCCCCGATACATGGCTCCGGATGGTGAAAATTTTAGAGGAATTAATGCTGTAAAGGTGTTAAGCCAGGAAAAAAAATATACCCTTGACAAAGTAATAGGAGCTGGCTATGACACTTATTTATCCTCATTTGAAATAATGATTCCACCTTTGGTAATGGCTTTTGAGAAAAATGTAAAACCTTCAGATTCTTTGTATGCTCTGTTAAAAGAACCGGTGGAGGTGCTTAAAACCTGGAATTACCGTTGTGGTGAAGATGTAATTGCACTTACGCTAGCCATAGAATGGGGTCAGAGACTGCTACCTGCTATTCAACGAACAATTATTCCAGAAAACGATGATGCCGGACAAGTTGATAAAACAAAGTATTTTGTGGAACATGCCTCAGCCGAAATCCTGCTAAATCCTTTGACAGAAACTATCAAAGATTTAAAGAAAAGATTTGGGAAATGGCAGATAGCCTGGGGAGAAATCAACCGTTTTCAGCGAATTTCCGGCGACATAGACCAGCAATTCAATGACAGTCAGCCGAGTTTTCCTGTGGGATTTGCTTCTTCTGCCTGGGGAATGCTACCTTCCTACACAAGCCGTTATTTTCAGGGAACCAATAAGAGGTATGGAGTAAATGGCAACAGTTTTATATGTGCTGTAGAATTTGGTGCAAAGATAAAAGCCAAATCGCTGCTGGCAGGTGGTGAGAATAGTATGCCAGCATCGGCTCACTTTACCGACCAGGCAGAGATGTATACCAAAGGCAGATTTAAAGATGTGTTGTTTTATAAGGAAGATGTACTCAAAAATGCTGAAAAAACATACCATCCCGGAGAGTGAGTATAGAATATTACTTTTTAATATTAACGTATTTGATGATTAGGACAAATTCAGCAAAACCATAAAATGACAGAAATTGTAGATACAGTTCAGCCAACAAAAGAAGATATTTTTAAAAAGTTTATTCCTTTTATAACTGTTACCTGCTGTTTGGCAAGTATTATCTTATTTATTGGGATAAATCTGGAAGGTAAGCTGGATAGTTGGGACGTTTATAAAAAATGGGGCTCACCTTCTTCAACAGATATTTTTGAGGGGAGCTACTGGGGACTAATTACTTCTAATTTTTTACATATTGAACTTTGGCATATTGCACTTAACTTATATTGGTTTTGGATTTTTGGAAAAAAGATTGAGTTTGAAAGTAACAAATTTTTTTATGGAATTTTAATACTATCTTCTGGCTTAGTAAGTTCACTATCAGAACTTTCTTTTGGCGACACAACAGGAATTGGGCTTTCGGGAATAGGATATGCACTTTTCGGTTTTACATTTATTAAGAGCAAAACATCTGAAAATTATAAAGACTATCTTGATAAAAGAACAATCATGTTATTTATATTTTGGCTGGTGCTTTGTGTTGTTCTTACACAAGTAGAGGCAGCCAATATTGGTAATGCAGCTCATGTAGGTGGATTCTTATGGGGAATGACATTAGCATATATTTCCAAATTTGAAAATTATAAACAAGCATTTATAGGAATTGGCTTATTATTTCTATTGGCATCATCAATTTTTTGGAACCCTTTTTCTACTTCATGGCTTTCTTATCAGGCATATGAATTTCATAAAGATCAAAAAATTGAAGAAGCAATAGCTATTTATAAAAAAATTCTGAATAGAGATTCCAACAATGAATTCGCCAAAAGTAATTTAAGGCAACTTGAAATTCATAAATTACAGGAAAAAGCCCTTGAGCTTTATTATAACCAAAAATACAAAGAAGTCAGACAAATTTGCAATCAGATATTAAGTATTGACCCAAATGACCAATGGGCAAAAGACTATTTAAAATTACTACCCAATGGCTAATTCTCTTATACTCGCAAGTCTAAATTTTTGTAAAAATCATCAATCCCTTCTTCTTTCATAAAAATCCACCCACATCTGTAAAAAATGAACTTTTGATAAACACCTTATATGACTGAAAATAAAACAAATCATTCTTTGCCAATAACAGGGGGTGGAGAGATGGGGAAACTCATTCGGGAAAAAGACTGGAGTCAAACCCCAGTGGGTGATATTACAACATGGCCACAAAGCCTAAAAACTACATTGAGTATCTTGCTCAATTCCCGCTTTCCTATGTTTCTATGGTGGGGACCAGAGTTGGTTTGTTTTTATAATGATGCCTATCGCCCAAGTTTAGGAATTGACGGAAAACATCCTTCTATTCTGGGTATGCCTGCCAAACAAGCCTGGACAGAAATATGGGATATTATCTTACCTCTGATAAATCAGGTGCTCACAACCGGCGAAGCTACCTGGAGTGAGGATCAGCTTGTTCCTATCTTTCGCAATGGAAAAATTGAAGATGTTTACTGGACATTCAGCTATAGCCCAGTCGAAGACGAATCTGGTGTGAGAGCAGGAGTGTTTGTTACATGTACAGAAACTACTGATAAGGTAAATAATCTGAAAGAGCTAACAGAAAGTAATAATCAGTTGAGTTTTACGATTGAAGCAGCTGAATTAGGAACTTTTGATTTTAATCCTCAAACAAACAAGTTTTCTGCCAATTATCGTTTAAGAAACTGGTTTGGATTAGATGATAAGCCCTTACTTGACTTCAGCGAAGCCATGACATCGATTCCGGAAAATGACCAGAAAAGGATAAACGAAACTCTTGAACATCTTGCAGATGCTTCTTCAGGTGGCAATCTTGATATGGAATTTACAGTAATTCATCCTATTTCCCGACAGGAAGTTATTGTAAAAGCAAAAGGTAAAATGCAATACAATGAAGAAAAGAAAGCCTCTCGTTTCACTGGTACGCTACAAGATGTAACAGAACATACTCAGTCAAGAAAAAAGATAGAAGGAAGTGAAAAACAATTTCGCAGTTTAATAGAACAAGCCCCTCTGGGTATTACCATTTTCAGAGGCGAAGATTTTATTGTAGAAGTAGCCAACGAAGCGTACTTGCAGATTATAGACAGACAGGCAGATTATTTTATAGGGAAGCCTTTGTTCGAAGTATTGCCCGAAGTAAAAGATGCTGTTAAACCACTTCTTTCCAATGTTTTAAAGACAGGTATTCCCTATCACGGTACAGAATTTCCTGTAATGATTAATCGGTATGGAAAAAAAGATCTTGCCTATTTCAATTTTGTTTATCACCCGCTCAAAGAAGAAAGTGGAGCTATTTCAGGAGTTATAGTGATTGCCAGTGAAGTAACTTCTATGGTAAGTGCCCGACATTCACTCGAACAAAGTGAAAAATGGTTCAGAAATATCGTGATGCAGTCACCTATTGCCATGACTATTTTCAGAGGAAAAGATTTTATTATTGAAATGGCAAACAAACGACTCATTGAAGATATTTGGCGGAGAAGTGAAGAAGAAGTGATGGGTAAGAGCCTTCTGGAAGTTTTCCCGGAATTAATTTCACAAAAATATCCCGAATTGCTTAATACTGTATATGATACTGGTGTTGTGCATACGGAAGCAGAATCTGTGGCTTATGTGCAGGGGAATGACGGGCTTAAAAAGTTTTATCTCGATTTTGAATACGCTCCTTTATATGATGTCAACAATCAGGTATCAGGTATTATGGTGACTGTAAATGATGTATCTGAGAAAGTAGAAGCTCGACAAAAAATAGAAGAAAGTGAAGCCCGTTTTAGACTGATGGCAGATGCCATGCCTCAGTTTGTATGGTCAGGTGATAAAAATGGGAATCTTACTTACTTTAACCAAGCTGTCTATAACTATTCAGGATTTACACCTGATGAATTTGTAAACGGGGGCTGGATTGATATTGTTCACCCCGATGAAAAGGAAGAAAATATTAAAGCATGGCAAAATGCGGTAGCAACTGGAAATAATTTTTCTTTTGAACACCGTTTTCGCCGGAAAGATGGAACATACCGTTGGCAACTTAGCAGAGCCGTCCCAATTAAAGATGTAAATGGAGACATACAATTGTGGGTAGGAACCAGCACTGATATTCATGAGCAAAAAGAATTTGTAAATGAACTCGAAAAACAGGTACTCGAACGTACCATAGAACTTCAGCAAAAAAATCTTGACCTGGAGAAGATGAATAAAGAATTACAATCTTTTGCATACATAGCCAGCCACGATTTGCAGGAGCCCCTGCGAAAAATACAAACCTTTGCAGGAAGAATTATAGATAAAGAATCTCAAAATTTATCCGATACGGGCAAAGATTATTTTAACCGAATGAGAGACTCTGCCCAGAGAATGCAGTTGCTTATTGATGATCTGCTCTCTTATTCACGTACAAACAATGCAGAGAAAGTTTTTGAAAATATCAATCTCAATACAATAGTAGAAGATGTAAAACTTGACCTTAGAGAAGAAATTTTACAAATAAATGCAATAGTAGAAGTAAGTATGCTGGGTTTTATGAAAGTAGTGCCTGTGCAATTCAGACAACTTTTCTATAATCTTATCAGCAATTCGCTTAAATTTTCCAGACCCAATCTACCTCCCCATATTATGATTGAGGGAGAAACAAAGCTTGGTAAAAATCTCAACGCTTCTCAATTACTACCAGATACGACATATCTTTATATTCGTATTTCAGATAATGGAATAGGCTTTGACCAGCAATATGGGGATAGGATTTTTGAGTTATTTCAACGTTTGCATAGCAAGCATGAGTACACAGGCACAGGTATAGGGCTGGCTATCGTAAAACGAATTGTTGAAAATCACAATGGTTTGATAATTGCCGAAGGTCACTTAAACAAGGGAGCAACTTTTCATATATACTTTCCTGCATCCTAAAAAATAAATATGCTATTTAACGTGAACAGAAGTCTCCATAAAAAGCATCTGAATACAAAAATGGCAAGAGTTGTCTTAATTGTCTGAAAGTAAACAATATAACTAACTACTGTCAATTTAAAACCTATACTGATTCAAACGAGAATATGTAAAAAAACCTGGCAAGTATTGGGATAAACTTTATGAATTGAAACTTTTTCGCAAGACTTGCCAAGTCTAAAAACTTACAATACCAGGGTCAAATCTGTATTATTATCAATATCTTAACCCCTTTGCAGGTATTTTTTATTGTAATCTGGTTGTATGCTCTTGCTTATGTACGTGCTATTTTCAGTCAACTATTCTGCCATCCAGCAGATTGACAATCCGTTTACCATATTCGGCATTTTTTTCAGAGTGAGTAACCTGAATAATAGTTACACCTTCAGCATTTAATTCCTTAAAAAGTTCCATAATTTCCTCCCCTTGTTTGGAGTTGAGATTACCAGTAGGTTCATCCGCCAGAATAAGTTTAGGCTTGGTAATCACAGCTCTGGCTATGCCTACCAGTTGCTGCTGACCTCCGGAAAGCTGATTGGGAAATAAATCTTTTTTACCCACAATATTAAATCTGTCAAGAATATCTGCTACCATTGACTGACGTTCTGAAGACTTAAGATTCTGATAAAGTAAAGGTGTCTCTATATTTTCGTAAACAGTGAGTTCGTCAATCAAATGATATGCCTGAAATACAAAGCCAATATATTTTTTGTATAATTCAGCACGTTGTTTTTCTTTGATACGATGAACAGGTTGTTCTATAAAAATATACTCACCTTCTGAAGGCTCATCCATCATCCCCAGAATGTGTAACAAAGTGGATTTGCCAGAACCGGAAGGTCCCATAATAGAAATAAACTCTCCCTCCTGTACGTCCAGATTTACATCACGAAGTACAAAATTGCGACCAGCTCCGGTCTGATACCATTTAAAAATATTTTTGAGTTGAAGCATATAATAGATGTATGTATTGCTAAATCATTCATAGCCTGTCTGTAATGTATGTGTATTACCATTATCAGGTAATCTCATTACAAATTGCTGTTATCTGTAGGCTCCCAAAATTCTATCTTATTATTTTCGGGATCCAGAATATGGACAAACTTACCATAGTCATAAGTTTCTATTTCGTCGAGTATTGTGATTCCGGCTGCTTTAAGCTCTTCTACAAGTGCCTCAATATTTTCGACACGATAATTAATCATAAAATCTTTTTCGGAAGGTAAAAAATACTTAGTAGTATTCTCAAACAGGCTCCATTGCAAATACCCTTTTTGTTCAGGGTTATCTGAGTCTCTAAATTCAAACAGTGCCCCATACTCATTAGCAGGTAGCCCAAGATAGTCGGCATACCATGTTTTTAATTGCTGAGGGTTTGCAGATTTGATAAAAACTCCTCCTATTCCGGTTATTCGTCCTTTTTTCATTTACAGAAAGTTGAAAAATGTTTCAGAAAAAATATACTTGTTATTATTTCCTGAAAATATGAAAAATCATATTAAATTTCAATCATTCCGGCTAAAATAAAAACTTGTATATCTACATTACAAAAGCTCTACCAATTTTCATAAAGCCATACATATCAACAAGTTAAATATTTTAACAAATAATGTATTGCACAAAAAGTGTCCGAAATCGGACACTTTTTGTGCGGATGTGAACATATATTCTTATAAGTTTTATCTTGTAGTCTGCTGACTGGTATTTCTACTGAAAAGTAACCGCCTTAAAACTGAAGGGCAATAGTGAATCAAAAACCCAATTTCGTAAGTGTACTGATTCAATAAAAAGACTTATCACAACGTTTGCCTTAGCATGAATTAAAAGACAAACCCTTACGGGGAATTTAGTAATTCTTAATTTTGGCTTGGTGTCTAGCAAGTTTTTGCAAGCAGCAGATAATCATATGATTAAATTGAGAGAACAAAATAATACATAGTTCTCCATATTTTGGTGGAAGTGTTTAAAGATTAATTACCAGAAGTTAGGCAGATATTTTGTGATCGGAGTTTAATATTGCTAATATCTTTTCATTCAGTATAAAATATCCTTTTTACCCGCTCACCAATGCTGGTCAGCACTTCATAAGGAATCGTATTTTGCCAGTCAGCTATATCATAGATAGTTGGTCTCTCTCCAAATACAATCACTTCCTCTCCTACCTCCACTTTTACCCCCGAAATATCTATCATAGTCATGTCCATACATACATTACCTATCACAGGACATAGTTCACCGTTAATCAATACCTTTCCGATTCCCTTACCCAGACTACGGCTAAAACCATCAGCATAACCTATGGCAATGGTAGCAATAGTGATAGGTGTTTCCGCTTTTCCATGTCTGCCATAGCCAACGGTTTCTCCTTTTGGGATGTGTTTGATTTGTGAGATAGTTGTTTTCAGTGTTTCAACTGTTTTAAGATATTTTCTCTCATCTTCTGTTACAGCCACCCCATATAACCCAACACCTAATCTTACCATATCCATCTGATAAGCATTATAATTCACAATACCCGATGTATTAAGGGCATGACAGAGTGGCTTTTGAGGTAAATGTGGAATCACTTTTTGTGTCCAGTTTTTAAATTTTTCGAGCTGTGTTATGGTAAAACTATCGTGCTTGTCAGGTTCATCAGCAGCAGCCAGATGTGTATAGAGTGAGGCAACTTCCAAAATATCAGCATTGGCAATAAGTATGGCTATCAGTTTTATTATATCTTTTTCTTCAAAACCAAGTCTGTGCATACCTGTATCAAATCCAATGTGTATGCTAAGCTGCCTATTGTTAAATCGAAGATAATCAATAAGTTGAGTTAATATTTCAAAACTATAAATATTAGGTTCAAGGTCATATTGCAGCAATTGTTCAAATGTTTCGGGAGAAGCATTCAATACCATAATCGGTAAATCTATACCATTTTTCCGAAGCTCTGCACCTTCATCAGGATATGCAACAGAAAGATAATCTACCCGATGAAATTGTAAAAGATTAGCAACTTCACGACTGCCACTGCCATAGGCAAATGCTTTGACCATTGCCATGATTTTGGTTTCAGGTTTCAGCAAACTGCGATAATGCTTAAAATTATGAGAAATAGCATCGAGATTAATTTCCAGAACTGTCCCATGTGTTTTTTGTTCCAGACGAGCTGTAATCTTCTCAAATTCAAATTTTCTGGCACCTTTTATAAGTATGAGTTCATTGGCAAATAAGTGCTTATTTTTGAGTAAAAAGTCTTCGGTTGATTTATAAAACTCATCAGTTTTAGCAAAATGATTCCGATTTTTACGGATTACTTCACCAATTCCGATTAGCTTATCAATATGATGATTTTCAAGTAATTGTGATATATTTTCGTATAATTCATTTTCTGGCATTCCAGATTGTAATACATCTGAAAGAATAACCGTTTTTTTCTCCCGGCTTTGCTGCAAGCTCATAAAATCAAGAGCTATTGCCAGTCCGGCAAGGTCGTTATTATAAGCATCATTTATCAGGTAGCAGCCATTAATCCCCTGCTTGAGTTCCAAACGCATGGAGGGATTTTTTAGTAAGCGAAGGCGGGGTTGGAGCTCATTAAGGTCTATCCCTAAAAAAACAGCAACTGTAAGGCAGTGCATCAGGTTTTCGAGAGACGATTTATCAATAAAAGGGACTTCCAGCTGATAAAGCTGATTATTGACTCTGTCTGAGATACCCAGTTTGGTGATTGGTTTATTTTTTTTCTTTTTCAGAGCAAAAAAATGAACATCAGCACTCAAATTTCTTTTAGACCAGGTAAAAAGAGTTTTTTCACCTGATTTCCAAACTTGCTTAATCTGCTCATGAATGGCAGTATGGTCAAGACAATAAATAAGAGTATGACAGGTTTTAAATAATTTCAGTTTTTCCTGAATTTTTTGCTTGCGATTCGTAAAGCCTTCATCGTGAGCAGTTCCGATATTAGTAAAAATACCAATAGTGGGCTGAATAACATTCCCCAAAACCTTCATTTCATCAAGCCGGGAGATGCCTGCTTCAAAAATACCTAAATTATGATTTTCACCCATTTGCCAGACCGAAAGCGGAACACCAATCTGTGAATTATAGCTTTTAGGGCTTTTTACGATATTAAAAAATCGCCCCAGCAGACCATCAAGCCATTCTTTTACAATAGTTTTACCATTGCTGCCTGTAATACCTACCACCTGATAGTCATACTTTGTCCGGTGGTGGGTTACTATTTGTTGCAGGGCATGTATAGTATCAGCAACCTGTATGAGATTTGCATCAGGAAGATTAGTAAAAACTATTTTTTTCTGGACAACAAAATTTCTGACACCTTTTCGATAAGCATCGGTTATAAAATCATGACCGTCGTGGTGCTCGCCGGAAATTGCAAAAAACAAACTTGTTGCCGGAAATCCTATCTTTCTGCTGTCAGTTAACAGATGCTCTATCACAGAATCATTTCTTTGCTGGAGAATTTTTCCATTTACAATATTGGTAACTTCTGTAAAAAGCATAGGACAGGTTAAATTATCAGCTTTAGCAAGTAGTCAAAAAAAATTAAATATTGATATAGATGCCCGGACCTAAAAGAAAAAACCAGGCATTTGCACTCAAAAACCTTCCCACTCCCGCAAATAACGGAAATGAGAGTTTTACATCACGCCTGGTTGGGTACAAGCTGCCCAGCAACACTACACCCACATCGCGATTGGTAGCATTTTCACTAAAATTAAAAGCGTTGTTTGCCAATACTCCCAGCCCTATTTTATAAGGACGATACCGGTTTATTTTTTCAGGATGATAAAAACTCATCTGGTGAATGATAGCCAGACTTATTCCACCAAACGGACTAAAATCTTTTTGATCGCCCCGTTTAATAATCAAACCTCCCGGGAAAGAAACATCTGTATCAAACCGGAATTTTCGCTTCAGGATAAGCTCTATTTTTTTTGTAAAACCATCTCCACCTTGTCTTTCTTTGTCATGACTGATTACTATTTCAATTTTTGACCAGCCATCTAAATCGTATGTTTTTCTACCAAGTAATGTATTAAGACTCACAGGTGCTTTACTACAAAGTTTATCGGCATAAAATGCAAAACGTGGTGAGTTTTCGGCAGGACAAATCAATACATTATCCAGCTTCTTTATCTCTATTAGTTCTCCTTTAGGTCCGGAAACGGTAATATCTACATCTATATACTGTTTCCCGAATAATATATTGCTTTCATCTATTTTTTCGGATGCAAAAGAAAGTTCTATATCATTGATTGTGTGAGGATAAAGTATGGTTTGTGGTAATTCTGTAACTGGCGTTCGTCCCTGCCCAAAGTTAATATTTACAAAATTAAGGTTATGAGCTTTTTGATGTTCGGTAAGAAAAATGGTTCTGCCTGTCTTCTCGCCCCGGTTATACAAATCAATCTCTTTTTCAGTAATATTAATAGGAGCCTGTAATTTAAAGGTCTGCACCGACTCTGTGCGAATAACTGAGTCAGAACTTACCACATTAAGAGCCTCAAATTTAAAATCAGCTTTATTGAGAGCCAAGCCTTCTATTCTTACTTCTACTGTTTCGCCAGGTAAAATAGAGTTATTACGAATTCCTCCCTGATGCAATACTGTGAGACTGGTAATGGTTGTTTTTGGGGTAATGGTAAAATTAGTAATGCAAATCGGTTCATCTCCATTTTTAAGATACAAGTAGCCATCAGTAAGTCTGTGAAAACTATAAGGTCTGATGATACACAATATTTTACCATTTGAAAGATAACTTTTCGTAAATAGCTCTGCCACCAATGCCCCCCCGGCGGTCTCCTGAGCTTCAATACGATACGTTTTTTGCAAAGAAAGTATCCGGCTAAAATCAAGTTGTGCTATTTCGCCTTGTTTCTGTGTTTTGTCTTCCAGTGTAATATCTTTTATATCAGTATTCAAAAATGCAAGACGGCTTCCTTTTACTTTAAATTTTTGCTTAATAACCGGAAGAAGATAACGCAAAACTTTTTTGTCATCCAAAAAAGGATTAATAGTTCCCAGTTCAAGTTCAAGATTATACTCACCCAACTTAGACGGCAAGAGATAAAGTCTGAGCCGGTTTTCAACTATTTCTGTCCGATAGTTGATGTCTTTATTTTTGGTAAAGATATTTTCGGTCTGAATATTTTCTATGTTGTTGGTTATTAGTTCAAATGCTTTTTCTTCGCCTATATAAAGTTCTTCATCTTTTGGATAAAACTCCACTACGGTTTTGTGATAAGGCATTAACTTCACTTCACATGGAATCTCTTCTCCCGATTTATCTTCACTCACCAGATTAAAACTTAAAAACTTACTTTGGGTTAAATGTGAAAACCTAACTTTAAACCTGTAATAATCAGCCGATTTGAATATTGAATCAATTATATCAAAATCGGCTGATGGCATCAGAGTGATATTTTTTATTTTGTCGTTAGCATTGATATACAACCTCACCTCAGCAATTGCATCTTCTTTCTGATAAAGGAAGGGAAGATATTTTTCATTTTTAAAGACAATTTCATCTTTTGACCAGGCAAAAGAATTAGTATCTATTTGTAAAGTAATTTCTCTGAAACAAGGATGATGAGTGTGTGTTTGAGCAGAAACAGGAACAGACAATAATACCAGTAAACAAAACAATAATATAAAACCATCAAAAAATGGTTGCCACATTAGCTTCATATCAGGTTAGGATTAGAAATATAGGTTTTAAAGGTAACCAAAAGATTTTTTTTCTGAAAATAAGAAACCTTTAATCCGGTTTAAAGCAACAGTATGGAGAAAAAATATAATGCTCAGCAAAAGAAAGACAAATAATTTTTTAGAGAAGCATTTTGTTGATTTGCAGCATCTTAGACAAAATTTGCAACAGTATCACTCTGCCAGATTTTTGTTTGTAAAAAAGATTAACTCCCAAAATCAGAAAACGTTTTTTTTACTTAAACAGATTTTTTGCTTTGCTTTGCGGTAAAACCTATCTTTGAACATCAAACGATACCACGATAAACATAACTATAGAATATGGCAGAAGTTATCCGAATGCCCAAGATGAGTGATACAATGACCGAAGGCGTCATAGCCAAATGGCATAAGAAACCCGGAGATACTGTAAAATCCGGTGAGCTCCTGGCAGAAATCGAAACAGATAAAGCAACGATGGATTTTGAGTCTCCTGAATCCGGAACTTTGCTTTATATTGGACCTAAAGAATCAGAATCAGTTGCTATTGACGGAATCCTGGCAATTATTGGTAAAGCAGGCGAATCTTATGAAAGTCTCTTATCAGGTGGCACACCCCAAAATGGCAAAAAAACAGAGGAAGTTCCTGCAAAAACTGAGCCTGCTCCTGTTATTTCTACTCCTTCTCAACCGACTCCTGTTGCTGAAAAAGTAAATGCCAATGCCGTATTAATGCCAAAGATGACTGACACAATGGAAGAAGGCACTTTGGTTAAATGGCATAAAAATGTGGGTGACAGCATAAAATCTGGAGACTTGCTCGCAGAAATCGAAACAGACAAAGCAACAATGGATTTTGAGTCTCCCGAATCAGGAACTTTATTGTATGTAGGAGTTGAAGCTGGAAAACCAATTGCTCCGGGGGCAGTTTTAGCAATTATTGGTGAAGCCGGAGCTAATTACAAAGCATTGCTTAATCCTGGCACTCCTTCTGCACAGACTACTAGCAGCACATCACCTGTCAGTCAGACTGTTAGTACTACTATTTCAAAAGAAGAACCTAAAAGCAACAGTGACGAACGAGTAAAAATTTCGCCTTTGGCTAAAGTTTTGGCAGAAGAAAAAGGATTTGATATTACTAAGATAAAAGGAACTGGAGATGGTGGCAGAATTGTGAAAAAAGATATTGAAGAATTTGTACCTGCTACCCAAACTCAGGAAACAACCTCTAAACCTGTAGAAAAACAGGTAGTTAGTCAGCCTGTTACCACATCACAAGACAGCTTTGAAGATGTGCCATTGTCACAAATGCGTAAAGTAATAGCTCGTCGTCTGGCAGAGAGTATGTATTCGGCACCACATTTTTACCTGACCATGGAAATTAACATGGACAAAATGGTGACTGCCCGTGAACAAATGAACGAAATCTCTCCAAGCAAAATTTCTTTTAATGATATTGTATTAAAAGCGGCTGCAATGGCTTTACGCAAGCATCCAGCAATCAATGCATCATGGCTGGGAGATAAAATCCGTTACAACCATGCTGTACATATCGGTATGGCTGTAGCTGTGCCAGATGGATTGGTAGTGCCTGTTATCAGAAACACAGACCTCAAATCTTTATCAGAAATTGCAGCAGCAGCTAAAGAACTGGGTGGAAAAGCAAAGGACAAAAAACTACAACCTCAGGAAATGGAAGGTGGTACTTTTGCAGTTTCTAATCTTGGCATGTTTGGTATTGAAGAATTTACAGCCATCATCAACCCACCAAATGCCTGTATCCTGGCAGTAGGAGGTATCAAGCAAACACCTGTGGTGCAAAATGGTGAAATCAAGATTTCAAGTATCATGAAAGTTACACTCTCCTGCGACCATCGTGTAGTAGATGGAGCAACTGGTGCAGACTTCCTGAAAACCCTGAAAAGCATTCTGGAAGAACCACTCAGATTACTTGTTTGATAACACTTATGTATATTCAAAAAAATAAGCCGGATTAAAATCCGGCTTATTTTTTTGTCAGTTCTTTTTGGTAGTGTCCTGAGCAGGTTTCTTAAAGAATTTATCCAGAGCTTTTTTCTTTTCTTCCTGTAATTTCTTATCAAGTTCAGCTTTTTTCTTTTCTGCTTCCTGTTTCAGACGCTCTTGCTCAGCTTTAGCTTTATCTTCCAGTTCTTTTTTCTTTTTATCTGCTTCAGCTTGCAGGCGTTCCTGTTCAGCTTTTATTTTGGCTTGAGTCTCAGCTTGTGCTTTCTCCAATTCAGCTTTTTGTTTATCAAGCTCTGCATTCAGTTTATCTTCAGCCTGCTTTTTCAGTTTTTCTTTTTCCTCTTCCAGTTTGGCAGTAGCAGCATCTTTTACAGCACTGCTAGCACTCGTTCCCAGAATTTTAAAAGCAGGCTTTTTATATGTACCTCCTATTCCCAAATCAAACTGAAGATTTTTATCGGCTCCAATATCAGTTTTAGCAACCTGCTTGATAAGGTCATTTGCCAAAGCTCCGGCTTTTCCACCCGGTACATCGAGTTTCATTTTCCAATCTAGCGTGCCATCAATATTATTTCGAGCCTGATATACGTTAATTTTATAGCCTTCAGCCGGTTTTATTTCAATGGGTTCAGTATAAGCAACCCAGCCGTTTTCTATTTTGGCTTTCAGGAAAAGATTGGCAAGTTCCATAGATTTCAGACTTTCTACTTTCGTAAAATTACTTAATGCAGTAAGAGCCGGAGCATCTTTAATGGCAGCCCCAACGAGGTTTATCAGCCCACCACCAGTTAATGTATTTAGTTTAGGCATCATGTTTTTAAGTAACTCACCACTAATTTTAAAACTTGGAACCGAAAACTTGCCATAAATACTTTCTGCCAGAGGCATCAGGGCTTTTATGGTCGTAAAAGTTTTTACAGCATCCTGAATCCCTAAGTCTTTGATACCCATATCAAAATCAAAATTAGGTTTGTTCATATCCTGTGTATCATACTTACCATTGGCATTGAAAGTACCACCCAACATCTTAAACCCAACATTCTCCATTTTAACTACACCATCTTTTACCCGAATCGTTCCGGCAAGGTCTGTCATGTCCATTTTGTCATAAATCACCTCTCCTAAATTAGACTGCAAGGTAAAATCAACATTTTTAGGAATCTCAATCACCTGCATTGGCACGGCTTTGGCAGTATCAGGAGCGGTACTGGTGGTCATCCACTCGTTTACATCAAACTTAGCCGAGTTGAAAGAAAGATTGCCTTTAATCGTTTCTTTGCCAAATAAATAGCCTATATAATTAGAAACAGAACCCTGCATTTTCACATCACTTTTACCTAAAAATCCTTCAAATTTGGGCAGGTTTATTTCTTTTGGAGAGAAATTCATTTCAGCAACTGTAATTTTTACTCCCTGAGGTACATCTTTGCTGACAAACGTAAAATCTGTCAGACTGGCTTTGCCACTGGTAGGTAGTTTGTCATACTTTTGGGCTGTTACATCTGACATTTTACCTTTGGTAGTCAGATTATCAATTTTCATTTTTCCGGTGAGTGTCATGCCTTCCAACGGAAAAATCTTGGTAATTTTGGCAAAATCCACACTTCCATTGGCTCTCACATCATACGTATAGTCGTTCAGATTTTCTACATAAGCAGTAGCCTGTAGGGGTTCTCCTTCCAGCAACATTCTGAAATCAGATACATTGATTTTTGTATCCGGTATTTTTCCACTTCCATTGATTACTTCTGCCACGACATTCATTTGCTCAAGCGGAGCAGGAAAATCTTTTGATTTTACATAGCCGTCGGTTAGTGTCATTTTAGCATCTATCGCCGGAATCTGATTGGTAGCCTGGTCGTATATACCTTTAGCATTCAGATTCAGATTATACAATCCTCTCATGGTCAATCCTTCTATCGGATAAATTTGTGATAATTCAGCCAGATTAACTTTTGCCAGTACATTGGCATCCAGATTATATTTGGTTAAACCTTGCAAGTGAAGTTTGGCATCTATTGGGTTTTTGCCCATATCCAAATGAAATTTTTTGACATCTACCAATAAATTGTCTAATATCCCTGTAGGATTATCTACTTTCATATCTACATTGATATTGCTTACCGCAACAGGCAGAGCAGGGTATTTAAAAGAAGCATTGTTTACTAAGAGATTTACACCAAAACCCGGCATTTGTGAGCCATTAAACCTGCCTTTTACATACCCGTCAAACTTCATCTGACCCTCCGCTTTTACATCCTTAAAACTGGCTGTATAAATGCCTGGCACAAGAGAGAGCAGGGTTTTAAAATCAGTTTCTTTAGATTTAAAAGTGATATCCATATCAATATTTGTATCTGGCATTTGGATAAAGCCATCAAATCCCATCACAAAATCATTGATTTTGGCAGAGTTTTCTTTAAAAGTATATTTGGCATTATTGAGGTCCATGCCAAGTGTCATGTCCACATCTGCTTTTTTATTGGTCAGGTATTCTACGCCCCCATATTTTACAGTAACTTTCTCTGCCTGAGTAAGGGTTTTCATATCAAAAACCATTTTCTCGAAATTGCCTGAGCCAGAGTGATTCACACCAGTAAGTTTGGTATAAAAATCAAGGCTGCGGTCGTCGTAAACAATATAGCCGTTTTTAACAGACCAATTTTCTATCGCAAATTTCACGTCTGATGGAGCTTCATTGGCAGGCGTTTTTTGCGTAGTATCGGGCTTGGCTATATCCCAGTTAGCTTTCCCGTTTTTAAGTGTAATAATTTGAATACGAGGGTCTTCGAGGTCAATATTTTTTATACTGATTTTTCCGCCTATAATGTCCCAGATGTTGACAGTAACCTGAAATTTGGGAATCGCAGCCAGTGTATCTCCCTCAAAATCATCTTTTCCTACCACACCAAAATCATCTAATGAAGCCGTAATGTTAGGAAAGTGCTTGAAAATGCTGACACTAAATTTATCTGTGCTGAAATACACATTAGCATTGACAGCATTTTTTATCTGGTCATCAATAGCTGCCTTGATTTTGTCTTTAAACAAAATAGGGACTGTAAAAGCAGCAACCACTAAAACTACCAGAAAGATACCGAAACCGATAAGGATTTTTTTGAGCATATTATTCAGTATTTATAAAAAACAATAAGGTATGTCTTTTTCAACGCAAATTTGGAAAAAGTTGTTGTTTTAGTGAAATAAAAAAGTGTGCCTTTTATTACAAGTTGAATTAATAAAAGAAATCCTATAAAATTTAGTAAAAAAGGCTTCTCAGAAAATGAGAAGCCTTTTTTACTAAATTTTATACAAACAAACATGATGCTATTTTTAGACTTCTGTTCTTAAGATTTCAAGAGGGGGTTTGTCGAGTACATTTCGGCTGTTGAGCCAGCCAATAAGTATGGTGAGCAACGTAACTACTGCCATTACTCCCAAAACAGGTAATATTACCGGAACAAAAGCCGTTTCAAATACAAAATATGCCAGTGCCCAAGTGCCCAGCATTGCCAGTAAAATACCTGACAAAGAAGCCATTATACCCAAATACAAATATTCCAGCAGGGTAATTTGTACGATTTGTTTCCGGCTTGCTCCCAAAGTTCTCAATAATACATTTTCCTGAATACGTTGGTAACGGCTGATAATTACTGAACCTGCCAGCACAATCAGCCCGGTAACAATGGAAAACAGAGCCATAAATTGCAATACAAATGCAATTTTTGCCAGTATTTCATCCAGTGTACTAATTATCAGTCCTAAATCAATAAACGACACATTAGGAAATTGCTGAATTAATTTTTGTTGAAAACCAGCTTTTAGTTTTTCATCATCAATTCTGGTAAGTAATACGTGAGATTGTGGGGCTTTTTCTAACACTTTTTCAGGAAAAACAACCAGAAAATTGCTTTGAAACCTACCCCACTCTACTTTTCTGGTACTGCCTACTATGGTTTCTATACGCAAGCCCTGCACATTAAAAGTCATGGTATCGCCTATTTTTAAGCTCATCCGACGCAGGTAATCTTCATCTACTGAAATACGAACCGGCATTTTATCTGACGGATTGTAGTCATACAATTTCCCCTTACTAATTTTCTCTCCCTCAATCAGCTTATTCCGGTAGGTCATCCTGTATTCACGTGTCATAGCCCAGGTAGGAATTTTAGAGGTGGTATCTTTCTGAATTTGCTCAATTGTTTTTCCGTTGACAGCCACGAGTCTCATCGGCACAATCGGAGCAATTTGAGAAACTGGTATTCCGGCATTTTTTACGAGTTCGGCTACTGCCTGTTTTTGTTCATTTTGAATATCAAACAAAATAACATTGGGCTGATTTTTTCCTCCAGATAATGAAACCTGCCTGAGTAGCAGATTTTGACTGAGATACAAAGTAGTAATTAAACCTGTCCCAAGCCCAATGGAGACCATGAGAGCAAGAGTTTGATTATGAGGTCGGTAAAGGTTTGCAAGGCTTTGTCTCCAGACGTAACTCCAGGAAGATGGAAAAAATCTTTTGACTATCCACATAAGTAATAACGCTACACCCGTAAGCAATAAAAAAGCAAATAAAACTGCCAGTGTAAAACCAAGGGCCGTACGCCAGGAAGAAACCTGCAGATAGGCAAATCCGGCTATTATCAGAGGAATTGATATATAAAAAAATATCAGTAACCAATCCCGCTGGCTGGTATTTTCTTCAAAGTAAGAACGCAGAGTTCTTAGGGGAGAAATACGACGAACAGGCAACAGAGGTAAAATAGCAAATAAAACAGCAATAGCCAGTCCTGAACCTATCCCAAAAAATACCGATTTCCATGAAACTGAAACAGAGACTTCTATAGGTAAAAAATCTTTTAAGACCCATGGAATTAAAAACTGCAAACCTGACCCTAACAATGCCCCTATTATTGCACCTATCAAGCCTATTGCCATAATTTGAATAAGAAACACCAGAAAAGTTTTTATACCTGACATTCCCAAACACCGAAGAACAGCAATAGCCGAGATTTTTTCACGGATATAGGCATTTACAGCACTTGCTACACCCACACAACCCAACAGCAATGCAATAAAAGCCGTCAGATTGAGAAACTTGGTCAGGTTTTCAAAAGCCTTACCTATATTTTGTTTGCGATTTGCTATGGTTTCATAATTGATACCTGCTTTATCCAGCCTTGATTTAAAAGGAGTTATTTTCTTTTCAATATTTGTTCCTTCCGGAAATTTAAAATAAAAACGATAATTAATACGACTTCCAAATTGTACAAGTCCTGTTTCATTGACCAGCGATAAAGGTATATAAACAGCAGGAGCCACAGAGGCAACTACAGTTGATTGTCCAGGTATTTTATCAACGCTGCCTGCTATGGGTAAAGTCAGATTACCGAGCTTCACAGAATCACCTGGTTTTACAGCAAATTGCAAAACCAGACTTTTATCAATCAACGCTTTATGGTTTGAACTTTTGAGTACACTGGCAAGTCCTGTGGGAGTAGTTTCTATTTTGCCATAATATGGGAAGTTACCTTGTATTGCTTTTACCTGCACCAACCTGACCCCACCCGACTCTGGAAACGAAACTACCGAAGCAAAGCCCCATTCTTCTGATTTCTCTTTTCCGATAGAATCGATAAGTCTTAATTCTTCTGTGGTGAGTTTTCTGCCTGAGTTTATCACCAAATCTGCTCCAAGTAGTTCCTGTGTCTGATTATCAAAATCTTTCTGCAAATTATCACTAAATGAGTTAATGGCTACTAAAGCTGCTATGCCTAATATAATAGATGACATAAAGAGCAACAAACGACTCCGGCTTTTTCGGCTGTCTTGCCAGGCTAATCTGAATAAAAAATTCATTCTTTATTATTTTTTAATATTATCCCTTACATTAACTATTCTGTCATACAATTTCAACAAAAAACTTAAATCGTATTACAGAAATCATTGATTTTTATCACTTTATTATTAATTCGCATAACTTTCCGAAAAATTTTACAGACAGATATATTTTTGCTATTTTATTTCGTTAGAAGCTTAACAATTTGCACATGAACAAATTTTTAACCTTTTTGCAGGAAAATCGTACAAACCTTTAATTTTTTGCATGGCATATTTCAGGAATAATTTCTATATTGCCACGCTTTTGTTCCCAACCAAGCAAAAATTACACTAAACAGGATATGCAATATAACTTCAAATCAATGGCAAGCCTTGTACTTTTGTCGGGCGTGCTTGTTTTTTCAGCGTGTAAACGCAGTAAAACGCCTACAGCTACCAATTTTGGTAAAGAAAGTACAGCTACGGGTTTAGCTTATAACGAAGACCCTGCTACCAGCTTTCAGGTTAATGATTTTGAGGGTCAGCCTCAGGGTCCAAACCTCGTTTTCATCGAAGGTGGCCGTACTGTTTTAGGTTCTCGTGAAGAGGATATCCTCAGCACCCACGATAACATGGAACGTACAGTAAGTATTCAGTCTTTCTGGATGGACGAAACAGAGGTAGCCAATATTCACTGGTTAGAATATCTTTATTTTATTCAAAAAGACTCCTCTCAGCAAGCTTATGAAGCTGCTTTGCCAGATACAACTGTTTGGGCAACCGAATTTTCTTTTAATGACTCTTATGTTGATCATTACTTGCGTTATCCAGGTTTCCGTTTCTTCCCTGTAGTAGGTGTAAAATGGACTCAGTGTCTGGATTATTGCAAATGGAGAACTGGTGCAGTAAACTTGGGTTATGCCAAAGCTGCTGACCGTGAACAAGATTTTAAAGATGGTAAACTTGGTCTTGAATCAGGATTGGTGTTACCTGCATACCGTTTGCCTTCTGAAGCTGAATGGGAATATGCTGCTCAGGCTCTTATCGGAACTCAGTATCTTGATGAAAACCAAAGCAATCAACGTTTGTATCCATGGGACGGACATGCACTACGTAATCCTTACGGAAAACAAATGGGTACTTTTCTTGCTAACTTTAAGAGAGGTCGTGGAGATTATGCTGGTATTGCAGGAAAACTGAATGATGGTGCTTTGATTACTGATTATATTTACTCTTATCCTCCTAATGACTACGGTCTGTATAATATGGCAGGAAATGTAAACGAGTGGGTGTATGACATTTATCGTCCATTGTCTTTCGTTGATTTTGGACAGCAAGATGGTGGTGATTTGAATCCAATCCGTCGTCGTCAGCTAGACCCTAACAGCAGAAGAGAAGATATTGTAAATGGTACTGTATTCCTGGATGAAGGCAAAGAATATAATGTTGACAACTCACTGGTTACTGACAAAGTTCGTGTATATAAAGGTGGCTCATGGAGAGATGTAGCTTACTGGTTGTCACCTGGTACTCGTCGTTTCTTAGATCAGGATTCTTGTACAGCAACTATCGGTTTCCGTTGTGCTGTAATCAATGCCGGTTCTAACAAATAAGAATACTTCTTCAATAAGAATTTCTCATCATACAAAAAAGCCCTGATAAATTTATCAGGGCTTTTTTGTTTACCAATATTGGCAAATGCTATTTTTTCAGACTTGATTTTGTAATCAAACCTTTAACAAGTAAGAAACCTCCTGCCAATAGTAGCCCATAAAAGAAAACAAACGAATCATGTTCCTCAGAAGAAAAATAAGAAGCCACATTAAAAATAACTCCACAACCCAATATAACACTACCTATTAAAATATCTCTTTCGGAGGATTCTCGTTTTCGCTTCCGTTCTTCTTTCACTACAAATAAATAATCCTGGTAAAAACCTTCTGCCAGTGTCAATGCCTTTTCCTTCTCGACTTCTTCCTGAATAAGCATAGCAATTACTTCCTGCTCACTTTTTCCGGTGCTGTACATCTCAATAGCTTTTTGCTGACAATATTTATGGCTATACATGAAACAAAGTTTTTTTTCAGATTATAGACTTCAAAAGTATTATTTTTTCTGGCAAAATACTCATACTAAAAAGTCCGGAATCAATTCCGGACTTTTTAGCCCATAATTAACGCATGATTTATTATTACTGCTTTTTAGGCAATCTTTTTTCAAGGTCTTTTACAGAAATAGTAATCAACCTACCCACCGGCTTTCCATTGCGGTAAGTAATTACTTTTACCCAGTCTGTTCCTTTTGGCAACTCAATCGGTTGGGTGTACTTGGATGTAAAAGCATCTGGAAAAGTATTGTCAAGTGTATAAAAAATATCCAGCCCGTTTATCTCTGTTTTAATTTCAAGTAGCATTTTATCTTCTTCTGTTCTTTTCGGTTTTAGAATCGGATTAAATGCACTTCGGGAATAATTTACCTCTGCCATATCAAATCGCTCAAACTGAGCCTCCATTCTTTTAATAAAATCATCCCAGTTGCGTTTTTCTTTGGGTGACCACAATACTTCCGCCAAAGCCAAAGCCCTTGGGTAGGTCATGTATTCAGCATGACGAAGAGTAGGTACTTTTTCAGTCCATAGATTGGCTTGCCCACCTAAAATATACTGAATATCAACACCTTCCGGCACTGGTTCAAAAGCATAACAATTACTAAGCAGAGCTGTAGCATATACTTTTGGCTCAAGAGCTTCATCACCTTGCATATAATCAAGATAAAAATACGTAGTAGGAGACATCACAACGGGATGTTTCATTTTAGCAGCTTCAATCCCTCCTTTCATACCCCGCCAACTCATTACTGCTGCTTCCGGAGCCAAGCCTCCTTCTAAAATTTCATCCCAGCCAATGAGTTTCTTCCCTTTGGATTTTACAATTTTTTCTATCCTTTTTACGAAATACGATTGCAATTCTTCTACTTTCTGCATTTTCATTTTTTTCATCAAAGCCTGACAACCAGGGTCTTTTTCCCAATAGCCATGATAGCATTCATCACCACCCATGTGTATATAAGCTCCCGGAAACAAAGCAGCTACTTCTGTAAAAACCCCATCCAGAAATTCATACACTTTTTCGTCTGACGGATTAAGTGTATTATCTATCAACATTTTGAATGTACCATTGCCAAACCACTCCGCAAATTTATAGCCAGGACTAACTTTAATAGAAGGGTCTTTGGTACATGATAATTCAGGATAAGAAGCCAGCAAAGCTGAACTATGTCCCGGCACATCTATTTCAGGAAGAATGGTTATAAATCGCTCCTGAGCATATTTTACAATCTCTTTAATATCCTCTTGCGTGTAAAATCCACCAACGGGTGTTTTCTCACCATCTTTAGGAGCTTCCCGATCACCCCACGTTCCGAAGCGTTCTACCCGCCAGGCACCTACCTGGGTAAGTTTAGGATATTTTTTGATTTCAATTCTCCAGCCTTCATCATCTGTCAAATGCCAGTGAAATACATTAAGCTTATATTTTACCATCTGGTCAATGTATTTTTTTACATGTTCTTTTGGGAAAAAATGACGACTTACATCAAACATCAAGCCTCTCCAGCCAAACCTTGGATAATCTGTAATGCTTACAAACGGAATATTCCAGATCTGACTCACTATTTTTGGACTTTCTATCTCTTTAGGCAGTAATTGAATTAAAGTTTGAATGCCGTTAAAAAGTCCGGCAGGCTTGTTAGCAGTTATTTTTACATTTTCAGCAGAAACCTCTAATTTGTAGCCTTCAATGCCAATTTCAGCTTCAGACTTATTATTAAGAATAAGCTGAATGCCTGAGTTTCCTGATAAGTTACCAACTTTTGGCTCAAAGCCGGTAGCTACTTTCAGGGTAGATGCCAAAAAATCAGCTACACCTTTAGCTTCAGCATTGCCTTGAGAAACTAGTATAGGAGTGAGGTTGGTCAGTTGAAAATTGCCGGAACGTTGCTCAATTTTTACCGGAATCGGGATTAGTTGTACCGCTTGCTGAGCATAGCCCTGCGATAGATTTGACAGGCAAATACCTGCAAACAAAAGAAAATGAAGAATTCTTTTCATTGTTGCTAACAGTATAAAATAACGGGGTGATAAATAGGATTTTACTTTAAAAATCAATAATTAAAATGTGTATCATTATATAAATGTAGCGATTGACAATTTATAACTAAAATATTCCTAAACTTTTTTATGAAAGACGAAACTGTTATCCATCCGACAGCCCAAATATGCAAAGGGGTTATTATTGAAGGGGCTGTAACTATTGGCGAAAATACCTATGTTGGAGCCGGCACTATTATTACAGCCAATGGTGGAAAAATCACTATTGGCTGTAATACAGTCATCATGGAAAATGCGATTATTCGCAGCACTCCTAAGTTTGATTGCCAGATAGGAAATAATGTATTGTTGGGTCCGAAGAGTTGTGTAACAGGGGCAACCATTGCCAATGGTTGTTTTATTGCCACCAATGCTACTATTTTTCACGGTTCAGTTTTAGAAACGGGAACAGTATTGGCGGTTAATGGCATCATTCATATAGGAACTGTTTGCCCTGCCGAAACCTTTATTCCAATTAATCATGTAGCTTTTGGCAATCCCTTAAGAATTTACTCTCCCACAGAAATTAAGGATCTTCATGCAGATCTAAACAAAGTGGGTTTTGTCAAATATGTCTATGAAATTGACACAACAGGCTTATCAAGACCCGAGGTTTATAAACAAATGACTGAAAAATTTCTGAGTATGAACAAGTGAGTTCGATAAACTGAAATTATGCCCATAATTATTACATGGCTGTATTATTAAAAAACTAACAATACAGCCATGTAATAATAGAAAAACCTGTGAACCCAGAATCAGAGGGGTTGCTTTTTTTGAATGGCAAACAGATAAAAAAGCAATGCTGCAATACTAAGGAAAGGAATAAAATTGGAGAAAGTCCAATTGTTATCAGGGTCTATGTAAAATATCAGTCCTCCAATGGCAATAGCCATTCCTAAAGTCATGGCAGCAGACAAGGCAGGTGACTGAGGCAATAACTTATACATAGCAGACAAGGCTACTGGTGTTACAGACTGCAATAAGGCTATACCGGGCAACAGGAACCATAGATTTCTTTCACCCCAAGTGAGTAATGGAGTAGCTAAAAGCAGTGCAAAAAAGACATAATTTCGCCAGCCAAGCCTGTCAGCCAAAAAACCGCCGACAATTTTTCCGGTCATGGCTGAAACTGCCATGTAAAAAAGCCATTCGTAATTCTGAATATAAATTTGCTGAAAAATATTCCAGACTGCTGAACGCATGGCTATGGCAAGCAATAACACTATCATGATATAATCGTGCTTGTCAAGAGTAGGATTGGAAGTCGCTGTTTTGTCTGGAACAAGGCGTTCCGGAAATTTTTGCAGTGTAATAAATAAAATCACCAGTGCCATCAAAGCTGCCAGCATCCAGTCAGAGGTTGTGGTCTGCACAGACAGCCAACCACCTGCTATAAGTCCAACCACACCGGGTGCTGCAAAAATTCCGGGGTTTTCTGATTTTCCGGAACTTGTGGTTAAAGATATCATGCCCCCAGTTACATGAAAAATCGCAGAGCCAAGTCCTGCAAGGATAATAGCTAAAAGAGACGAAACTGGTACAAAAACCAGTGAAGAAATTACTGAAAGTAAGGCTATTATAATATAAATTTTAACACTTTTGCGAGTATCTATCCATATACCTACAGGAAGTTGCATAGCAAAAGCAAGGGCATTATAAAGCAGTATGAGCAAGCCTGTTTGTGCCAAATCATTGGTCTTACTGAGTTGACCGATAAGGTATCCCGAAACACAATCTGACATACCATGAGCCAGACCCAGTAAAATCACTAATCTGCGAAACATTGTCTATTATCATTTTTTTCGTTTGGCAGGTTTCCGGCGGTCTTCTCGTTTACGCTCCTGTTTGTAAGGATTACGACGGTTGATTTTGTTTTTGGGATTTCCCGGACATTCGCCCATTGCTGTTCCCCGCTGAAATTTCCGATGGCGAAACTGTTTTTCATAGCCACGTTGCCGGGCATCTACCATCGCTTCTCTGTCCAGATTTGATTTTTCGCTTTTAGTGGTAGAAGAAAAAGCATTACCATTATCAGACTTTTTACCCTTTTGGGCAAAAACTGCTCCGCAGGAAAGAGAAATTAATAAACTAAGAATTAAAATTTTTTTCATGGGATAAATTATTAATATCCTCTTTTGCGTTTATAAGGATTCTGACGATTTTTCTTGTTTTTAGGATTACCAGGACAATCACAATCTTTATTTTTTGCAGTTTTTTTGCCCACTTTCTTAAAATATGCTTTCTGGGTAGCATCTACAGTTTTCCGCTTCTTTACATAATTGCCTGAACCTTGAGGTTTGTCTAAAGAAGCCGTAGCATTGTTATTTGACTTTTTTTGAGCGAAAGCCCCGATTGTCGTAACACTTACAAAGAGGAAGATTAAAACAATTTTTTTCATGAAGATATTTTATTTAGAATATAAATCTATAACTCACAGATAATGAAATTATTATAACTACTTATTAAGTTCTTGCCAAAACCTGTGAACGGTGTGCATCTAATTTCAGAAATATAAATAACAAAATAGTGAATGACCATAAAGAAGAACCTCCGTAACTAAGAAATGGCAAGGGAATTCCTATTACAGGCATCAGCCCAATAGTCATGCTTATGTTTACAAAAAAATGAAAAAACAGAATACAAACCACCGAATAGCCATAGATACGAGCAAATTTATCTCGTTGCCTTTCTGCTAAAAACGTGAGCCGTAGCATTAAAGTTACAAACAGTGATATAACCACCAAACTTCCTACCCATCCATGCTCTTCTCCTATTGTACAAAAAATGAAGTCAGTACTTTGTGCTGGTACGAAATCAAATTTTGTCTGAGTTCCCTGTAAAAAACCCTTTCCCAAAAAGCCTCCTGAGCCAATTGCAATCTTAGATTGTTCAAGGTTATAACGTACAGCTTCATCTTTGCCATAAGCATCAGGTTCTATCAATACCCAGATACGGGCTTTATGGTGTTTTTTCAGGATTTTACTAAAAGCAAAATCTACACTAAAAATCATGCCTGCTACTACTATTGCTATTCCTGCCACAAAAGCCACTTTCTGGTAAGTTTTTTTACGGATTAAAAGTATGGCAATGAGTGTAAGAACTCCCAGCCCAATAAACAGATAATTTTTAGGAACAGTGAGAGCCAGCAAAAAAATAATTACAGTACTTACACCAATTATCAGTACCCACGGTGAAAGACCTTCCCGATACAGTACCAATACAAAAATTAGAAAAACCAGAGCTGACCCTGTATCATTTTGCAACAAAATACAAGCCATAGGCGTCAGAACAATACCAATTGCTGTCAATAGAGTTTGAATGTTGGAAAGTTTTGCCTGACTTTTACCAAGATATTTGGCGAGTGCCAGAGCTGTAGCAAACTTGGCAAATTCTGAAGGCTGCAATCTGAAACTCCCTATTTCAAACCAGGCAGTTTGTCCATGTATATTTCGTGCAAAGAAAAGTGTACCAATCAGCAAAACAATCACAGTGCCATAAATGAAGTAGGCAAAGTATTCATAAAACTTAAAATCCAGTACCATAATGATAATAATCAATATCACTGTAGCAGCTATCCAGATAAGTTGCCTGCCCGAATTGATACTGAAATCAAAAATAGTAGGTTGGGTTTCAGGATTATAAACGGCTGCAAAGATATTAATCCACCCCAGGAAGACGAGTATGCCAAATAATAATACAGTAACCCAGTCTAATTGCTTTGTAACTTGTTCCTGACGAGCCATGAATAATTAAGAAATATTATGAAATTTAAACTATACTTATCTTACTGAGAAACCTGTCTTATAATTACATCAGATTTCTGAAGTGTATCATAACGATAAGGTGTTGCCCAATCAGGTAAAAAGTTTTTTTCGCGATACCATTTTTCCAAGTTTTTTCTCTGAATTTGTTTTTTCAGATGTTTTTCTATAACCAGCGAAGCAATAGGAGCTGCTTCTGAACCACCCCAGCCTGCGTTCTCTAAAAAAACAGCTACTGCAATTTTCGGATTGTTTTTTGGAGCAAATCCTATAAAAGCTGAATGGTCTTTTCCTTGTGGATTCTGTACGGTACTGGTTTTTCCGCAAAAAGTAATACTGTCAATCAGTGCTCCTTTCCAGACTGTCCCACGTTCTACAGCATCCTGCATACCTTCTACAATAGTAGCAAAGTGCTTACTATCAGCAAATGTTTTATGTTTCTCCTGATAAGCAGCAAGTGGTTTCCCTGACTTGCCTACAGATTTAATGAGGTGTGGAGTATAATACCAGCCTCGATTAGCTACAATAGCAGCCAGATTTGCCATCTGAACAGGTACTACGCCTAGCTCTCCCTGTCCTATACTCATAGAATAAAGGTTTGAAAACTTCCATCGGCTAGGTCCATATACTTTATCGAAATAGGCATTTTTTTTCAAAATACCTTTTTGCTCATTAGGTAAATCTATTCCAAGTCTGTCACCAATCCCGAATGTCAGCACTTTTTCACGCCAGTTGGCATAGCCTTTAGCAGCATCTTCAAAAGGATTGCCATTACCGTCTTTTAAGATTATTCTCCTGAAAGTATGGTAAAAATAAGTATTGCTCGACCACTGAATAGCTGCATGCAAATCATTATGAACCCCTGCTGGCACGTGGTCTTTCATAGGAGATGTACCTACCATAAAAGCCGTCTCTGGTGTGATAACCCCTTCCTGCAATCCGATAGCTGCCTGTACAATTTTAAAAAAAGAGCCTGGAGGATAAGCAGACATCAAAGCTCTGTTGAAGAGTGGCTTGAGAGGATCGCGGGTAAGTTGGGTGAAATTCTTGGAAAACTGCCTGCCTGATAGCCGGTTGGGGTCGTAAGTTGGATACGAAACCATTGCTAATATTTCGCCGGTTTCTGGCTCTATGGCTACAATTGTACCAGGTTTATTTTGAAGCAGATTTTCACAAAATTGTTGTAACTCCAAATCAATAGAAGAAATCAGATTTTCCCCTGCTACTGACAGAGAATCCCATTCCCCATTTTTGAAAGCCCCTTTTTCTACTCCATGTACATCTACGAGAGTGTATTTCACTCCTCTGCGTCCTCTTAGTTGACTTTCATAAAAAGACTCTAGTCCACTAATACCAATATAATCTCCCGGTTGATAATAATTATCTTTCTGTGATTCCAGTCGTGATTTACTGATTTCACCTATATATCCAAGCATATTAGCAAGACTATGGTGTGGATATGCCCGAACAGTACGTGGCACAAATCCAAATCCGGGAAAATCAACCAGTTTGTCTTGTATTTTGGCAAACTCTATCTGAGAAAGCTGTTTCAGAAAAACGCAAGGTTTTCGGGTACTAAAACCTCTCTCCGTTTTCATTTCAGCAATCAGTGTCAAAAACTCGGTTGGTGTAATATTCAACGTTCGGCACAATGCCAGTGTATCCAGGTTTTTAGGAACTTCTTTGAGGGTAATTGTTAAATCATAAACAGGTATGTTATACACCAGCAACTTGCCATACCTGTCATAAATCTGACCCCTGTGAGGATATAAAACATGTCTGCGAATAGCATTACCATTGGCAGCATCCTTAAAGCTATTATCAATGATTTGGAGATAAAAAAGTCTTGAAATAAAAATAAGGGCAGTTATTACAAAAATAGCCTGAATAACCCAGCGTTTGTTCTCCTGCATCGGGTAAAGTAATTAAAAAGTTCAGATTGTAGTTTTATAGTTTTGCTGGCAAGCTGGCACAAGAAAAAATTAATTAAGTGGGAGAAGCAGATTTTTTTACAAATATAAAAAAAACTTAAAAACTGGAATGTTTTGTATGTAAATCTGCAAATTTGCAGACAAAACAGAGCGTATTTTTAAATTCATTGAAAGATACTAATTATTTTTCAGATGCGATGCCAACCTATAGCTTATGAAACCTACAGAACTTACCGTTCAGCTGGCAGATCTCGAAATGAAGAGTCTGCAACTCATTGCAGCGTATGCCCAGTTAAAAAAAGAACGGGAAGAATTGCTGGAAGAAAATGCTTTACTCAAAGAACAAGCGAGGCAACAGACGCTGGAAATTAAAAATTTGCGAAAATTAGCCGAAAAAACAGAGAGCGATTTTCAGAATTCGCAAAGAATTACTAAACTTGTAAAATCAATCCAGGCAGAAAGTGAAAATACTGCTGAATTGAAGGAAAAATTGGACGAATATATCCAGGAAATTAGTAAGTGTATCAGTTTTTTAAGCCGGTAATTAGGTAGTGATAAGATACGAACAGAAATCATCAAGCGTAAAAGGAGCAAATGGATACTAACATTTCTATTAATTTACGGATTGCCGGACGTAATTATCCCATAAGAACAGTTGCCGGAAATGAGGAAATTTATCGTAAAGCCGGAAAAATTATTGACGATAAATTAAAAGAATATAAAGCCCGATACAGTGGTGGAATAGGGGATACACAGGATTTGCTGGCGATGGTAGCGTTTTTTTCAATGGTAGAAAAACTTTTGAGCGAGACAGACAAACAAGAATTTGAAAGCTACGTTTCCCAGAAAATTACCCGAATTAACCAGATGATGGCAGATGCCGTTCTCTTTAACCTGTAAATCAGCAAACCCTAATAAGAGTTGGTCTGGGGCTGAATATTGCAGATACATACATAATGGATATAAAACTTCTCTGTGACAGCATGCTTACTGCATAAATCTTGAAGAAAAAAAGTACAAACCGTCCCATCCTCTTTCTCTCAGCCAATTTATCTGTCGGGTATTTTATTCATAAACCCTAAAATTGGACACAAAATGAACTTTGTAACAATGCTTATTACTGATCTGATTGCTCTGATAATCGGATTTGGTTTAGCATGGATCACATTCAGAGTATTTCTAAAAAGACAATTCAAACGTCGTGACGAAGAAGCTCAGGAAAAGGCAGCTCTCATACTAAAAGAAGCCGAAATTCAGGCTGAAAAACTAAAAAATGACCGCATTCTGGAAGCTAAAGAAAAGTTTCTCAAACTTAAAACTGAATTTGAGGAAGAATCTAACCGAAAAAAGCAAATAATTATTACTAATGAGGGGAAACTTAAACAAAAAGAACAGTCACTCCTTCAAAAAGAACAGTCACTTTCCAAATCTACTGAACAAATCAAACGCCAGGAAGCAGAGCTTGAAAAACAGAAAGATACGCTGACCGAACAGCTTGAATTAACCAATAAAAAACGTGAAGAAGCTGAAAAACTTCGCCTTTCTCAGGTAGAACAACTTGAGAAAATAGCAAATCTATCAGCTGAAGAAGCAAAAAATCAATTGGTAGAAAACCTTAAAGCTGAAGCCCAGGCAAAAGCTGCCACCATGATTAAATCCATTCTTGATGAAGCAAAATTGACTGCAACTAAAGATGCCAAAAAAGTAGTGATTGAAACCATCCAACGAACTGCCACTGAACATGCAATTGAAAATTCTGTTTCAGTATTTAATATCGAAAGTGATGAGGTAAAAGGCAAAATTATTGGTCGGGAAGGACGTAATATCAGAGCTCTTGAAGCAGCAACAGGTGTAGAAATTATTGTGGATGATACCCCTGAAGCTATCATTATTTCAGGTTTTGACCCTGTAAGAAGGGAAATAGCCAGGCTTTCACTGCACAGGCTGGTGCAGGACGGACGTATTCACCCTGCCAGAATCGAAGAAGTAGTTGCTAAAACCAAGAAAAACATTGAAGAAGAAATTGTTGAAATTGGCGAAAAAACTGTGATGGAATTGGGTGTACATGGTTTGCATCCGGAGCTTATAAAGATGATAGGAAGAATGAGATTTCGTTCATCTTATGGGCAAAATTTATTACAACACTCCAAAGAAGTAGCCCGTATGTGTGCCACGATGGCTTCGGAACTTGGCTTGAATACCAAACTTGCCAAACGTGCAGGCTTGCTACATGATATTGGTAAAGTATGGCACGAAGAGCCTGAATTGCCTCACGCCATTTTGGGTATGGAATTAGCACAGAAATACAAAGAACATCCAGAAGTTTGTAATGCCATAGGAGCTCACCACGACGAGATAGAAATGACCAGTTTGCTTTCACCCATCATTCAGGCTTGTGATGCCATCTCAGGAAGTCGCCCTGGTGCAAGACGTGAAGTGATGGAATCTTACCTGAAACGCCTGAAAGAGCTGGAAGAACTGGCTGTTTCTTTTCCGGGTGTGCAGAAATGTTATGCCATTCAGGCAGGTCGTGAACTGCGGGTGATGGTAGATGCTGAAAATGTAACAGATGACCAGGCAAATATGCTATCGTTTGATATTTCTCAAAAAATAGAGAAAGACATGCAATATCCGGGTCAAATCAAGATTACTGTTATTCGTGAGATGCGTGCTGTAGCATATGCTAAATAGCTTTTTTATAAAAAACAATTGATGCGATGTTCAGAAAAAGGCATTTTCTGAACATCGCTTTTTTATTTACTCCCAATCATTATGAAACGATTTCTCTTGTTGGCTGGTATTTTTCTTGTTACGTCATCACTTCAGGCACAAAATCAATATTGGCACAATGTCTTTTCGGGACGTATTGCCTTGGCAGATACTTTTAATCGAAAATTAAAGTGGGAAATCCATCTTCAACAACGTCGTCAAAATACAAAAGCGAGTAACTTAAATATGTGGGAAGAACCTCAGTTTACCGGATTCTGGACATGGCTTACATACTCTCCCAATAAAAATCTGGATATTTCGGCTACTCCGCTTTGCTTTTTTCGGATTCACAATCTAATCATCCAACCATCTGATATTCAAAAGCCCACTATCAAAGAATTTCGATGGGCTTTGATGGTGGAGCATAAAAACCGACTGGGAAAAATAGTATATGCCAATAAATATACTGTAGAATCTCGCTGGAGAGATTTTAACGAGGAGAACATCTATTTACACAACTGGCGAATCCGTTATCAGGCAAGACTAGAGTATCCGTTAAGCCGTATAAAAAAGCCATTCAAGCTGGTGGTTTCAGATGAAGTTTTTATCCAGTTTGGTAAAGCAGTAAAAGGCAATCCCAATATTTTTGACCAAAACCGGCTTTATGGAGGTATTGCCTATGGTTTTTCAAATAATATCAAATTCAGTTTGGGTTATTTGTATATGCTTCAGGAACGCATTTCTGGTCAGGATTTTGACAATGTTAATATGGTATTTGGCATTCTGACCTTTGACAATCTCTTTTCGCAGTTTAAAAAGAAAAAATTGACAACCCACTCATAAAGCTAAAAACTGCCATTCTCTGCAATTTTATTTTTATACAAAAACCAATTCTTTCTTGATAAAAGAAGCAAAATCTGAAAACCGGGATTGGATACTTTCTCGGTGATTTTCAAATTCAGGGTAAAACAAATCCATTTCAATTGTTGTGTTTTTAGTATTTATAGCCCTTTTCCAAACACCTCTTACCTGCCCGTCTATTACAATTATCGGCTTGAATATCCCGTTCGCTGTAAAAATCATAGGAGAAACAGCATAGTCGAGAGAAGGACTGCGGTCTTTGTAGCTCACCAAAAATTCGTCGAAAGCAGGTAGTAAATGAATTGAATGACCTGTTTTTGTACCTGTTGAGTTATCTTGAACTGAAAACCAGTACATCTGCTCATTAATTTTTTCGGAAATAAGTACTGATTTAGCCGACTCGAGTCCTTTTCGGGCATCTGTAATTGTTAAACCAGACCACCACACAAAATCTGACAAAGTAGCAGGTCCGTGGCTAGTAAAGTATCGTTTGGCAAGTTCAGCTAAGCCTTCTTCCCTATTTAACATTTTTTTATCAGGAACCCGTTCACTCAACAGGGCATACGTAATTTGCTTGCCTTTTCTGGAGCCATTGCATACAATCCCTTCCAATTCTGCCTTCATCATCAGATGTGAAGCCCGTAAATCGTTGGTATTAATACCTTTCTCTCTCAATTTAGTCATCAGTTCTTCACGGGTCAAGTTTTTATGTTGTGTTAGAGACTCCTCAATAATAGCATTGCTACGTTTAAAAACTTTATCATCCAGTTCCAGTTTTCGATTCATTGTACCAAGCAGCCGATTCACATGAGGAGCAGTTAGTTCAAGCATCCAGTAAATATCTTGAGCAGCAATCAGATGCCAGGTCGGACGTAAAATATGTGTTCGTATAATGTTAGCCTCATCTATGGCTTTTTCAATCAAATCAGTATCCATATCAGGCAATCGCAAACCTATTGCCCATTTCGCCATTTCATAATCCTGAGCCTGCACAGCCCCAAGCCACTGAACCATTTCGACAGGAGAGGTGAACCAACTATGGCTAACATGCTGATTTTGAAGCCGTAAATAAGAAATTTGTGTTTGAATCATAAAAAGTAAGACTACAGAAAATATTGATAAAAGAATAACCTAAGAATTCGTAGATTCAAACATAAAAATTGCTACTGTCAACAGTATGTCAGTATGTAAAAATAATAGATAACTTCTTAGATTATTTTACTTTTATAATTTTTTCCAGTTTAATTATAGCTTTTTCCTGAAATAGTTTTTAAATTTGTATGCTTGCATACTAATTTTCGATAAATTATTGAATTTCAATATCTTATACACATAAAATATCTTATAAAAATATGTCAGTTATAACAGAAAACAGCCTAAATTTTAGTTTGTCCGAAGAGCAGATAGCAGTACGAGATGCTGCCCGGGATTTTGCCCGAAACGAATTACTTCCCGGTGTGATAGAGCGTGATGAAGAGCAGATTTTTCCGGCAGAGCAAATACGTGAGATGGGAAAGCTTGGTTTTATGGGCATGATGGTTTCGCCTGAATATGGTGGGGGAGGTATGGATACAGTAAGTTATGTGCTGGCTATGGAAGAAATTTCAAAAATAGATGCCTCTGCTTCTGTCTGTATGTCCGTAAATAACTCATTGGTTTGCTGGGGATTAGAGCATTATGGTACAGAAGAGCAAAAACGCAAATATTTAGTTCCATTAGCAAAAGGTGAAATAATCGGAGCATTTTGTCTTTCTGAACCTGAAGCAGGCTCTGATGCTACGTCACAAAAAACGACGGCAGAAGACAAAGGTGACTACTATTTATTAAATGGTATAAAAAACTGGATTACAAATGGAAAATCAGCCTCTGTTTATCTGGTAGTTGCACAAACTCATCCGGAGAAAGCCCACAGAGGTATTAATTGCCTGATTGTAGAAAAAGGGATGGAGGGTTTTACGATAGGTAAAAAAGAAAATAAATTAGGCATAAGAGGCTCTGACACACACTCTCTGATGTTTAGTGATGTAAAAGTTCCTAAAGCTAACAGAATTGGTGAGGATGGATTTGGATTTAAATTTGCAATGAGTACACTTAATGGCGGACGTATTGGCATTGCATCTCAGGCATTAGGTATTGCCTCTGGAGCCTATGAACTGGCATTGGCTTATTCTAAAGAGCGTAAATCATTTGGCAAAACCATTTCCGAACATCAAGCGATTCAGTTTAAGCTGGCAGAGATGGCAACCAAAATAGAAGCTGCTCGTTTATTGTGCTTGCAGGCAGCTTACCTCAAAGACAAACACCTTGATTATGTGAAGACTGCTGCCATGGCAAAACTCTTTGCTTCGCAGACTGCCATGGAGGTAACTATAGAAGCAGTGCAAATTCATGGGGGATATGGCTATGTAAAAGAATACCATGTTGAACGCCTGATGAGGGATGCAAAAATCACTCAGATTTACGAAGGAACATCGGAAATACAAAAAATTGTAATTTCCAGAGAATTATTAAAATAGCCTTTTTTAGGCTAAAAACAGAGAAAAAGTGTAATATTTAAAAATATTGCACTTTTTTTATATTGGAAATTTCATATTTTTTGTTTATTTTCAAATTTTGTATTAATTTCGTACAAAATTTCACTATTGCAATAAACTTAAAACGACTTTCACCTTAAAAATATACAATTTCCGATGGAAGATTATAACAAAATCATCGAATCTCTGGGGGTCCGTTACATCAAAGCAAGACACATTAAACTGGTTCAGCCGGCATTTATTAAAAATTACTATGATGTAGAGAACGTATTTATTTTGCTCTACGATGGTAAAATTACCTTTGGCAAGAAAGATGATAAACAAACCCTCAAAGCTGGTGAGATACTATTTATACCTGGCGGAAAATTGATAGAGCTAACCTATGGAGATACCAATGTGGGAATTACCAATGAGGATTTTGTCGGAAATAAAGAAAAGTATTTTGCTGTAAATAAAGACATCAACCGCATAGGTACAATGAGTGATTCTTTTGCTCATTTGACTTTTGATGCGAAAGTTTTTGATTCTGTAAACTTTTTTGCTTCTCTGGATATACCACCATTTATCATTTCAGACCCACATCTTAATACCGTAATCAATGATTTGATAAAAGAAGATTTATTAAACCTTCCGGGTAAAGAACGCATCATTAAAATTAAAACAGAAGAAATTGCAGTAGGTGTAGTGAGATATATTCTGGCAAATAAACTGTTTGTTGAGCAACTTGCTACCAATAGTACCTACTTTAAAGATCCTCGCCTGATAGATATTTTTGCCTACATCAAAGAATATCTTGGCAATGATTTGTCAAATAAAGTGCTGGCAAATGTGGCAAATGTGTCGGAAGACTATGTAGGACAATATTTTAAGATGCTGACAGGCATTAATCCTCAAGATTATATCGAATATCAACGGATGGAAAAAGCTGTAAACTTGCTGAGAACTACGAAGAAAAGCATCCGGGAAATTGGTACAGAAGTGGGTTATAAAGACACTGCTTATTTCTGTCGTCGGTTTAAAATGATGTTTGGCATTCCGGCTGGTAAAATGCGAAGAAGAGAAACCTTGATGAGTGCCTGATAAAACTAAAATATATTCCAAAAGAAAAGGCTGTCTCCCGACAGCCTTTTCTTTTTATCTACACAGAAGGTTCTTCTTTCTCTGAGGTATTGGCTTTCTTTTCAATTTTCTCCAGATATTCCAGAATTTTTTCTTTGGCAATAGCCAGCAAAAACATAGCTATACTTTCCCAGAAAATTTGCAAAACAGGATGTAATTCTTTTCGTGGCTTTACTACAACCGGCAAATTAGAGGCAGCAGCTATTTCAGCAGGTTCCAGCAATTTTTTTTCTTTTTTATGGCTGCGAGATTTAGTAAGCCAATATACTGTAGCAAAGGCAATACCTCCCGCTAATGCCATGGCTCCTCCAAAAGCAGCATTTTCTTTTATTTTAGTAATTTGGTTATCAATCATGGTCTCATATTTATCAACTTGTTTGGCAAAACTTCCTGTTAAGGTTTGTTTAGAAGGTTTTTTCTTGGTTTCCATATTTCAGTTTGTTTTCTTTAAGATTACGCATCTTTTTTAAGATAGTTGTAAGTGCTCCATAAAAAAGTCATGCCAATAATAAATATAATAAAATGGATACTCAAAAAAATAAAAACAAAATTTGTATTTGCAGAGAAAATATCTAATTTTGCAGTCCGTTTCTAAAAACCTGAATTCAGTTATTTCCAAAAATATAAAAGATTATGTCAAAAATTTGTCAGATTACCGGAAAAAGACCACGTGTAGGAAATAATGTTTCCAACTCAAATACCAAAACAAAAAGAAAGTTCTTCCCTAACCTTCAGACCAAGCGTTTTTTTGTACCGTCTGAAAACAAATGGATTACTTTGAAAGTTTCTACCAAAGCTATCAAAACCATCAATAAAAATGGTATTGAAGCTGTATTGAAAGAAGCTCGTGAGAATGGAATGGCAGTTTAATAATTTTCTCTAGGAATTCAGGTTAATTTTAACCTAAAAAATACTTTCAGCTCCCGAATATGTTTCGGGGGCTTTTTTTGTTTTCAGCTACAGAGTTTCTCATTTTCCCACTTACCCAGCAAAAAAACTTGCACATTCATACATTTGCTTTATTTTTGCTCACCGGAATACAGAGAAAGGTTTTTAACCTGATTCAGAACTAATTCCCTAACCCCAAAACTAATTTCTCATGAGTGTACTCGTCAATAAAAATTCAAGAATAATTGTTCAGGGCTTTACAGGTACAGAAGGCAGTTTTCATGCCCAGCAAATGATAGAATATGGAACCAATGTAGTAGGTGGCATTACCCCCGGCAAAGGTGGGCAGAAACACCTCGACCGCCCGGTTTTCAATACAGTATATCAAGCTGTTCAAGACACAGGTGCCGATGTATCTATCATTTTTGTACCACCTGCCTTTGCTGCAGATGCCATTATGGAGGCTGCTGACTCAGGCATAAAGTTAATTGTAACTATTACTGAAGGCATTCCGACCAAAGATATGATTTATGCTAAAGAATTTTTACGTGACAGAGGTGTAAGAATGATTGGTCCTAACTGTCCTGGCGTAATTACTGCTGAAGAATGTAAGGTCGGCATTATGCCGGGTTTCATCTTCAAAAAGGGAACTGTAGGGTTGGTTTCAAAATCAGGAACCCTTACCTATGAAGCAGTTGATCAGCTTACTAAAGCAGGCTTAGGACAAACTACTGCTATTGGTATCGGTGGTGACCCTATTATCGGAACTACAACCAAAGAAGCTGTAGAACTTCTGATGAATGACCCTGAAACTGAAGCTATTGTGATGATTGGTGAAATTGGAGGTGGAATGGAGCCTGAAGCAGCACGCTGGATTAAAGCAAATGGTAATAAAAAACCAGTAGTTGGTTTTATTGCAGGACAAACTGCTCCTAAGGGTAGAAGAATGGGACATGCCGGAGCTATAATTGGTGGAGCTGAAGATACTGCCGCTGCAAAAATGGCTATTATGAAAGAATGTGGGATTCATGTAGTAGAATCACCTGCTTTGATAGGTGAAACTATGCTGAAAGCTTTAGGGAAATAAGAACAATTAAAAATTCGGTAAAGCCATTATTTTATTTATTGCCTCCAAAAAGTAAGCTACTCATTGGGGGCTTTTTTCTTATAAAAACAGATACTGTATTTATAAAGTTGAAACATTCTAAACCAGAATGTAGCCACAAAAGCTAACGATATTTATTACAATAGAATATTGTAACAGGGAGACAGGGAATAGAAAAATAATTTTATACGAGAAATCAGCTAAACATCAACGGAGAGAGAATTAACCTAAAAGCAATGAGCCCGATACAGTATCGGGCTCATTGCTTTTGAATATCAAAGTTTTAAATAATTATCTCTTGTAACAATCAGTTTATGTGTACCTACAGGAAATTAGTTGTGCTTTATAATTAACCTCCGGGTAATTACATTTTTGTTATCTACATTAAGCGTATAAAAGTAAACTCCCGATGCAAAATCCTGAGTAGTAATGTCCAATTGCTTAGTTTCCTTAGATAGTGCATATTCCCCTACTATGTTTCCGAGTACATTACAAAGAACTACTTTAGCTTTCACTGCCTCATCAGAAAGTTCGTACTTTATAGCAGCTTTTGTGCTTGCCGGATTTGGATAAATAGCAGAAATGGTAATTTTATTACTCGAATACATTTTTTCTTCATCCTGCAACGTACCTGATGCAACTCTCTTATTGAAGAATCTGTTAAACAGATTTAATTTAGCTACTTTCGATACTGCTTTGACAGTAACGGGGGTAGGACTTACTTCTGTAGCCATTGCTACCTGAGCTAACAGCAGAAGTACAATAAAACCGGAGTGTAAAATTTTTTTCATAGCTCTTACGCAATAAAGGTTCAGTAAAAATCGTTTTGTAAATTTATCTTAAAATCTGGTGTATATAATATAAAAATAATATTTTTTTATTACAGATGCAATTTTTTGGCAAAAGTTGCACGCTTCGTCAGTAAAAAATTATTCTCCTCAATAAATGGCAATTTTTATGCCAGTTTATAAGAAAATCCCTTAGATAATATAATTTTGAGTCTGTATCATTCAAAAGGTCTTCTTTAGCAATATTAAGTATACCTAAGTGTAGATTCCCCTCTATGATATAAGACGAATTTTCCACAAAAAAGATGGGTGTCGTCCGAAAAATATACCATTTTTTCTCCTTAGACGTTTAGCATAAATCAATGGTTTAATAACCAAATACATTTTTATTTGTAAAAAGTACGGAAAAAAGTATTTTTACACTACTAACAATTCTAATATTTAGAAAAAATGCAAAAGTCTTTGTTGAGTTGTGCACTAATATTCCTTTCGTTTTATGTTTCTGCTCAAAAAATTTCACAGGAATCTGAATCGGTGAAAAAAGTTATTAATCAACTCTTCGAAGGAATGCGAAAAGGTGACAGCACAATAGTACGCTCTGTTTTTTATGAAAATGCAAAAATGCAAAGTATTTTTACAGATAAAACAGGTGCTATAGTTTTGTCAAAAACTGATGGCATTGATGGATTCGTAAAAGCAGTAGGTACACCTCATCCTGAAGTATGGGATGAAAGACTACTGAATTACGAAATCAAAATAGATGGAAGTATGGCAACCGCCTGGACACCTTATGAGTTTTACAGAGGAAACAATTTTAGTCATGCCGGAGTAGATGCATTTACACTATTCAAGACTGCTGATGGCTGGAAAATTATATACATCTGCGATACCAGACGCAAAATTAAATAGTTGTTGAGTTATGATAATTGATAAATCTTAGAAAACTTTGATACGACCTATCTATTTTAGCAGAATTCATCTCCCATTTCTTTTAGCACAATAAACAATTCTTGATTTCCATGAACCTCATTAAAAAGAGGCGGTTGCCAAATCAGTAGTTTTCATCATTACCCGCAACCCATAACACAAAAACAAAAAATATTATCAGTCACCCCCCTTCTTACTTTTTGGCATCCCCAAGAAATTAAGCAAAGAAGCATTATTTAAGTATGAAAGATGAAGTATAAACTATGAGATACTTATCCAATTCATCTTTCATACTTTATTATTCTCTTATCCACGTTACTGTTGCATCTCTAACCCACATTTTTAATTCAGAGTTTATATAAGTCAGTGTCGGCAGAACAGTAAATTAAGGCTTTTCTAATTTACTAAGAATGCTTCTTGCCTCTATATCAACTTCTTCTGATATTTCGTCTTGTGTTGGATTAAAACTAATTCTGCGAATTTCTTCTATAAATATTGGGTCATTCGTTGTATATCCAAATAGAATTAAAATATTGTATTTCCATTCACTATCGTTGGTTTTGAAAATTTCAATAAAATCTGGAATTAATCTATCTACAAATGGAATGAGAATTTCAGCAATAGATCTTGCTATTTGCCAGTGAAGGTCTTGAAGCCAAGTCAGAAGCTCAGATACAATTGGTTTAAGTTCATCAAAAGAAATAGCCTTCAATCTCTCGACTGTTTCGAAATCATCTTTGTCTTCAGGTATCAATTTTCTTATCTCCATTTGCATTTCTGTCCTATTGCTGGTAACTTTTTAGGCTTACTGTTGAGCTTTTCAGCAGCTTGTTGGCACGAAGCATTAGCCTTAACCTTGCCAAGCCCTTTGTATTTTGTAACTAAATTTGTCCTTTATAATTTGGGTCAAAGTCTACCATCCATTCAATTCCATATTTATCTCTAAACATTCCAAAATATGAACCCCAGGGGCTGTCAGAAATGGGCATTTCAATCTGTCCACCTGCAGAAAGTCCGTTAAATAATTTGTCGGCTTCTGCTTTGCTTTCAGCACTGATTGAAATTTTACTTCTGTTTTCATTTTCGTTTGTTCGCCCTAAACTTTCAGGAACATCATTAGCCATCAAAATATTTTTACCAATAGGTAAGGCAATGTGTATTATTTTATTTGCTTCATGTTCTGCTACCATAAATTCATCACTTGCCAGGTCTTTGAAACGCATAATTTTTGCGAATTCCCCGCCAAATACTGATTTATAAAAATTAAATGCTTCTTCAGCATTTCCGTTGAAATTGATGTGAGGATTAATTAGTGCCATAATCTAATTTTTTAAGCTGTTTTCTGTATTCAAATTTACTGTGTATTCACCATATAAGTAAGGTATAAAAGCGTCAAAAAAGGGGTAATTTGCGTCAAAAGGTATCAACCTAAATTGATTAAATCTTTTAGCTACAATGATGCCTAACGAGCAGGACTTTATGCTGAATTACCATTAGCTATCCCAAGTATGGATGTGCTTAATTACTCTCCATTCACCATTAACTAATTGCAAAATATCTACGTAACCAGTAGCACATAGGGTTCCACAATAAAAAACATTTTCTATGATTGCAGTTTTTCTATCTTCAGAAAAAACAGGAGTACTAAAATAATAAAGATAGTTTGAATATTTTTTGTCTGGTAAGGGTGAAAAATGAACATTATATGGATCTTGACTTAAAGATTGAATAATTGCTATTTTAGAATTTGTTATTCTTTTTTTGTCTATTTTTCTGTCTCGTGATTTTTTCATTTGAGTTTGTAAGGTTTCACAATTCTTAAAAGAAAAATAAGATTTTGCTTCTTTCTCAAAAATGGATTTACAATGCTCAATATCAAGCTCCCTTCTAAAAATCAAAGTAGCATAGGTTGAGTCTCTGATAAGTACATAATCTACTTGCTTACTTCTGGGTATTTCATATTTACTTTTTAAAATTGTATCAATTACTGTGTTTATAACTACGTAATAGTCTTTTTCTTCCTGTGTTTCCGGTTCTGAATTACAGGCTGTTATAATTAATAAAGTCGGGAAAATGATATAGAAGTATCTTTTTATTTGATGATAAATAGCCATAGCAACAGAGGAAAAGAGAATGCTATAAATATAATAAAAATAAGTATTGAGAATATACTGAATTTTCTAACAGGTGTTTTTGTTGCAGAAAAAACCTATTTCACACTATTTCTTTAAACTTATGACCGAACACGAACTTTACCACCTTCGTTATCCTATCGGAAAATTTGTACCTCCCGACCACATTACAGATGCTCACCTGAAAACCTGGATTTCAGATATTGAAAATTTGCCATCTCAGTTGCGAAAAGCTGTAAAAAAAATGACCGTTGGGCAACTTGAAACACCTTATCGCCCCGATGGCTGGACAGTAAGACAGGTTGTACACCACACTGCCGACAGCCATATGAATGCTTATATCCGATTCAAACTGGCTCTGACAGAAGCAAATCCTATCATCAAGCCGTATGAAGAGCAGTTTTGGGCGGAATTGGAAGACGGCAAAAATGCCGACATCAATATCTCGCTTGCTTTACTTGATAATCTGCACAAACGCTGGGTTATTTTGTTGCATTCGCTCAAAGAAGCCGATTTTGAGAAAACATTTTTTCACCCGGCATCTCAGCAGTCTGTCTCACTTAGGGCAGCTGCGGGTACTTATTCCTGGCATGGACGGCATCACCTGGCTCATATTACCGAACTCATCAAACGTGAAAACTGGAATATTTGAAAGTACTCAGAAGCATTGCTATCAGTATTTTGCGATTATTATCAATTTCCTCCCATCAAAGCGATATGATAGGAGGAAATTGTTTTTTAGTTTCTTTTGCTACTTTCCTCTTTCTGAGGCAACTTTGAACAACTGTTTGTCATCTTGTTTCAGAACTTTTCGGGGTGTTTAACACAGCCACTAGTAGTAACTCTCAGTTTGGAATAAAGTAAATTTTAAACCTATTCTTACAGATTTTATATCTTTCTATGCTTCGCATTTTTGTACTTGTATTGCTGTTTTTTATCCGGCTCACTATTGCTGCTCAGGATAACAGCATCATGCTTGCTGCTTACCGGACAGATTCTACTGCTTTTCCCCGTTTTCATATCAATAGCATAGGCACAGGGCAGCAAACTCTGAGAGACCCCTTGCTTTCTACACTCCGATACAATGGTGTTGCACTGGGCTATCTGTTTAATACACAAAAATACAAGCCTAAATTCCTTACAAACAGCCTTTTGTCATTGCATCTCAATCTGCTGACCAACCAATCCACTGGTGCGTTGATCGTAGATATGGGTGGAAGCTATTCTTACGGGATGCTCAAAAAAATCAAATCTTTCAGCAATAACAACCGGAGTTTGTATGTGGGTGGCATGGCAGAACTGGTGTATAATTTCAGACTGGCGATCAACAATACCAATAACGTATATGCCTACGATGGTGTGCTTTCATCTGGAGCTACAGGTATTTATCAGCAACGATTCAAGATGTTTGGGCGGGAATTTATGATTTCTGACCAGCTTGATTTGCCATTATTGAGTCTGGTTTCACGCCCTCCTTATGCCTGGTCTTATCCTTTGTTTTTTGAAGAAACAGGCAAATTTTCAGATGCCTTACAATTCGGGTCATGGAATAAATATTTTAAGGTAAAAAACCAGATTATGCTTGATTTCTATACGAATGTAAAGCATAAACGCAAAAAAATCGGCAAAACAGCCTGGCGACTTACCTATAGCTGGGAATATTTTCAGATTCCACAACTCAATAAAGTACAATCGGGTGCTACCCAAATCTACATTGGAAAAATTATCAAATTCTGAAAAATACTGTTATGAAATATATTAAACTCGTTTTTGCCATCACCCTTATACTTGTGCTGGCAGGTTGCGAAAAAGCTCTGATTCAGCCAGACCCTGCTAATTCTACAGTCGAAAATTTTGATTTGCTCTGGAAAGTAATGGACGAAAAGTATGCTTACTTTACCTATAAAAACATAGACTGGAATGCTTTAAAAAGCAAATACCGTCCACAGGCAACCAAAGCCAAATCAGCTCAGGAGCTTTTCAGGGTGGTGTCGGATATGTTGTATGAACTTAAAGATGGTCACGTAAACCTGTTTTCTTCATTTGATATTTCTCGCAACTGGGAGTGGTATCTTGATTACCCTGCCAACTTTAATTACACCCTCATCGAACGTAATTACCTGAGTAGTAAATACCAGTTTACTAGTTCTTTTGTAGCAGATACCCTTAAAAGAGGCAGCAAACGAATAGGATATATTTATTATGACAGCTTTCAGCGTACTATTTCTGGCTCTACTATTGATGATGTGCTAAAAAGATATAAAACACTTGATGGATTAATTATTGATGTAAGAGACAATGGAGGAGGCAGTCTGGGCACAGCTGATTTTTTTATCCGGCATTTTCTGAAAGAGAAAACACTCTTAGGCTATACCCGTTACAAATCCGGACCGGGTCATGATGATTTTACAGATTATTATCCTATTCATCTGGAACCAACCGGTGAAACTTTTACAGCTAAAAAAGTAGTGGTGCTTACCAATCGTAAAGTATTTAGTGCTGCCAATTATTTTGTATCGGCTATGTCGCAATTGCCACAGGTAGTAGTAGTGGGTGACCAAACTGGCGGTGGCGGTGGTGCTCCTATTACAGCCGAGCTTCAGGTAGGCTGGCGGGTACGTTATTCAGCCACCCAAATGTTTAATATCAAAAAAGAACATCTGGAGCCGGGTGTACCTCCAGGTATAAAAGTAAATATTTTACCAACCGACGAAGCTGCCGGCATTGATACCATTCTCGAAAAAGCAATTAGTCTCTTCTGATAAATGGTTTGAATTTTTGTATTGTGAAATGGTTACTATTGTTGATAAACCATTTCACAATTTAACTTCCTGACAATTTATTTAACTTCCTGATACTTTTTTAGTGATAAAATAAACCGGAATTCCTGCCACCACAATACCTAATCCATAAAGACATGCTTGTTGTTTGTCAGGATTAAAAAACAAAGCCAAGCATACCACAAGGGCAGCCAGTATATACAAAGCAGGAACAACAGGATAGCCAAAGGTTTTGTAAGGACGTGGAGCGTCTGGCATTTTGTTGCGTAAAATAAATACTCCTGCTACTGTAAGAATATAGAATATAAGTACCGTAAAAATTACATAATCAAGCAACTGTCCGTAAGAGCCGGAAAGTGTAAGCAGGCAAGTCCAAATGCACTGGGCAATAAGAGCATTGGCAGGCACACCATTTTTGTTGAGTTTTCCGGCTTGAGGCACAAAAAGTTTATCCTTAGCCATTGCAAAATACACCCTTCCTCCGGCAAGTATCAATCCATTTACACAGCCAAACGTTGAAATCATAATCATGACAGCCATAAAAAACTTGCCATTATCTCCCAGAATGGTTTTCATCAGTAATGTACCCACACGGTCAGATTCGGCAGTTTGAATTTTATCGATAGGAAGCAGGTAGATATAAACCACATTGGCAAGCAAATAAAGCAAGGTAACAGTACCTGTTCCGAGAATAAGAGAAAGGGGCAGGTTACGTTGTGGATTTTTTACCTCACCTGCGGTAAAAGTAATATTATTCCATGAATCTGACGAAAACAAAGAGCCGACCATAGCTCCACAAAAAATACCTACCCCACCCAGCGAAAACAAATTAAATTCACCAGTGCTTTGCGAAAAGTTACTCCAGTTACCTAAACCACCCAAACCAATCGCCAACCCCAGCAAAATCAAAAGCAACAGAGCTCCTATTTTAGTAAAAGTAAGCAGGTTTTGTACAAAAGCCCCTGTCTTAATATCCCTGAAATTAAGGAAAGTAAGTGCAATCACCACCAAAATACCCACCAGTTGCTGGGTATTAATGGCAAAGCTACCTACAGAAAGTAAAACCTCCTTATCCGAAATCAAAGGAAAGAAAACACCAGTAAATTTGGCAAAAGCAACAGCTACCGCAGCGATAGTACCTGTCTGGATAACCGTAAAAAGCGTCCAGCCATAGAGAAAGCCAAAAAGAGGATTATAAGCTTCCTTGAGATAAATATATTGTCCACCCGCTTTAGGCATCATGGCAGCCAATTCGCCATAGCTTAATGCACCAAAAACAGTAATAATACCCGTTAGCAACCAAACCAGCAACAACATACCCGGACTCTTTACCTGGCGGGAAATATCAGCAGATACAATAAAAATGCCTGACCCAATCATAGAACCCATGATAATCATGGCTGAGTCAAGCAGAGAGAGTTTCTTTTTTTCTGTGAGAACGGAAGTTTCTGTCATGAGGAATAATAGCAAAATTCTTTTTAGGTAAAGAACGTAAAGCTATAAAATTACTCTGATAAAACCGTATCAAAGGTTCTGAATTGTACGAAGGCTGATAGGCTTTTCAAGAAAAATATTAGCACCTGCAGAAATAGCTTTGTCTTTCAGGTGAGTCATGGCACTCAGCATCACCAGATATACATTTTCATTATTACTTTTTATTGCTTCAATGTATTCCAAGCCTGTACCATCAGGCAAATTATTATCCAGAAAAATTACGGTTGGGTTAAGGGTTTTTACTTTATCCATGCCATCTTTTAAGGTCAAAGCATAATCTACCTCAGAAGATTTTTTACTCAAAAAACTTTTCAGGAGTACGCATATCTCGGGTTCATCGTCTATAATCAGAATTTTGGACTCCGGTTGAATTATATTATTCATAACAAGTGACTTTTATAGATACTTTTTTTATTCTTAAAATATTTAGGTAAAAAATCATGCCACAACTCTGTCAAAGAAAAAACGACATTTAAATCCTATTACCAAAATATCGCAATATGTAGAAATATTTTTACATTATTTCTATGTCACCCCTTGCAATAAATTTATTTAAAAAGCTGAATATCAAATAGTAAACATATAAACTCAACACAGTGTTGCATGCAGGTATAATATTTTCTCTGTTTTTAAAGCAATAAAAATCGAAACTCACTCTAAACATTTAAAACTATGCAAAACAACGGAAAAATATTGGTAGGAATTCTTACTGCTGCCGCAGCTGGTGCTGCCTTAGGAATGCTGTTTGCTCCTGACAAAGGCGATAAGGTTAGAAGAAAAATTCAGGATTATGCCAACGATTTGACAGATGAGGTCTTGAAAACGCTTCAGAAAAGTAAGGCTGACCTCCAGAATGAATTTAGTAAAATGAAAAACAAAGCTACCGATGAAGTGACTAATGTTGAAGGTATTGCTAAAGAGAAAATGAATAACCTGAAAACAGAAAGCAAAATTGCCTATAACAATATCAAAGAACAGGTTAATTAATAATTCATCAAAGGTTTGACCCACAATTATTTAGGTCAAACCTTTTTACCAAAATCTCAATCCTACCATATTACCTTAATGGAAGACGTAAAATCTAAAATTGAAAAATTGACTGAACACGTAACTGAATATGCTGAAACCCGGTGGGATTTAGCAATTTTATATGTTACAGAAAAATTATCAGGTGTTATATCAAAGCTTACCGTTTTCCTTATACTTGGTCTGATGGGATTTTTTACTTTTTTCTTTATCAGTTTGAGTGCTGCCCAGTGGATAGGCAGTCATTATCACAACATGGCATTGGGGCATTTGGTTGTAGCTTGTGTTTATATTCTGATTAGTGTGCTTACTTATATTTTTCGCAAGCCTCTTATTCAGTCTGTGGTAATCAATACTATTCTTAAAAATATAAAAGACGACGAAAACGATGAATCAGATAGACAATCTTAAAGAACTACGTCAGGAACGGAGACGGTTAAAACAAAAATTAAGATACCATCAGCATGAAATAAAAGTTTTGGCAGATGAATTAAATCCGGTGAAGCAAATCTCTGAAACTGTTTCACATATTCTTCCGGCATCTCCTGTTAAAAACAATGCGGTAAGACAGGGAATCGCGGTTGGTATAGATTGGGTAGTGGGGAAAGTATTGCTGCGAAAAGCCCCTTTCATACTAAAAATTGGTGTACCTTTTGTCGTAAGAAGGCTAGTATCTGCGTATATGAATAAAAGATAAAATAGACGATTAATAAGGCAGAGAAGCTGTTTCCAGCCAAAACTTGCTTAAGCTCTTCACTATCTCATGCAGCCCATCAAAACTGACAGGCTTGGTAATAAATGAGTTAGCCCCTACACTATAACAATGAACTATATCATCTTCTCTTTTTGATGTAGAAAATATTATTACAGGGATATGCTTATATCTTGCATTAGTTTTAATTTCCTTTAAGGTCTCCCGCCCATCTTTTCTGGGCATATTCAAATCCAAAAGTATAAATCCCGGAAAATTAGGTTTGTGAGAGCTGATACTATCTACCCGTTCAAGTAACTCTATCAGTTCTACACCATCTTGCACAAATTCAAGTCTTGCTCCTACACTGGAATCGGTAAAGGCAGAACCTATCAAAAATCTGTCATCCGGATCATCGTCTGCTACTACGATAAAAACATCGTTTTTCATAAAACTATTTGGCACTAAAAGGTAGTAAAGGCTGGCAAGATAATAAAAATTTTATCAGTCAACAGGCAAATATACACTAAAGGTAGTTCCTTTTCCCAAAGTACTGGAAACTGTAATCATGCCGTTATGGTTGCTCACTACTCGTTTACATATAGCCAGCCCTATCCCGGTTCCCACAAATTGACTGTTAGTATGAAGACGCTGAAAGATTACAAAAATCTTCTCTTTATATTTTTCATCAAAACCTATTCCATTGTCCTCTATAGTAATTTTATAAAAATCTGTCAACATTCTGCTTTTGTCTATTCCTTCTATTTCTTTACCTTTTATATTATGATAAGAAATATTGATAACAGGTGGTGTGTCAGGTTTTGAAAATTTAAGAGCATTACCTATAAGATTCTGGAAAAGTTGTGTCATTTGTGAAGGATAAGCCGTAATACCAGGCAACTCACCTACCTGAACATGAGCATTCTTCGCTGTGATTGTTTCTGAAAAATCATTTAAAACACTAGTAAGAATATTGTTAAGATTGACCGGTGTTTTTTCAATATCTGTAGTCTTTACGGTTTTAGAAAAATTAAGTAAATCCTCAATAAGAAGTTGCATTCGGTGAGCAGCATTTTCGGTCTTATCAAACATAACCTGCCCGTCTTCATCAATCAAAGACTTGTATTTATGTATTAACTGACTTATAAATATTCTGATTTTTCTGAGAGGTTCCTGCAAATCATGTGAAGCCACATAAGCAAACTGCTCAAGTTCAGAGTTGGAGCGGTTGAGATCTGTAATTTTAAACTGAAGTTCTTTTTCAATTCTGATTCTTTTGACCAGTTCACGGGTAAGAAAATAAAAAGACAAAACCAGTAGAATAAAAGCGATGCAATCAATAATAAAAATATACATGGGTGTCAGACTCTGGCTTTTTTCCCGTTCACTGCGTCTGCTTATCATAAGCTGGAGTTCTTCACGTTTAATTTTTTCGATAAGCGATTTTATTTCAATCGAAACATCTTTCCCTTTTATTATGAGTTCCTTATGTTCATTCATTGCATTGATTGAATCATATCTTAACTCTTCGTTAATTACTGCTACACGTCTTTGTAATAGCTCTTCTAAAGGGCTGATTCGTTGAAACTGTACAGGATTATCAGAGGTGAGTTTTTTTAAACTATTAAAAGATTGCCATAAAGTATCCTTTTCATTTTGAAACAAGCCTCTAAACTCCTTATCATGTGTAAGAAGAATGCCTCTTTCATAAGCAATCATACCTTTCAGACTTTCCATTACTTTGTTGGTACTGGCAATAACTTCATAAGTATGATCTACCCGTTCTGTATAAAAATCTGCTTCTTTAATTTGCTGATAAGAAAAAATAGAGAGAAGTATTAATAAAGAAACTGAAAGGGCAAAAACTATGGTAACAAGTTTAGGAGACTCCGTCATAAATACACAAAATCTGAGAATAAATTAAGAGATTTCATTCAGCCTTACCTTTTCAACCACCCAATATACATCATACTAAAATCATGCATAATATTCTGAATCCAGAGCATAAAACTCATGTATTTTTCTCTTATTCTGAGGAACAATACACTCTGAGGCTGTTTTTATGTAATTAACTGATAAAATGGTTGATAAATATTGTGGTATTTTTTTGGAATAATGAAATAACTGTCCAAAAAGTTTTGAATCGTCTATGTGTGTTTCTAAACTTTGTATGTCATTCACTGCAATAAATTCCCCATATTGTAGATAAAAATCTACACATTTTAAAAGACCACCCTATCCCATCCAGAAATCAGTGTATTTTAACCAAAAAAAATTTCACCCCATAGAAACCTCCTTTAAAAAACTGTCAGTCAATACAATATAAATCTTTTCACAGTTTTAATCATTCACTTTTCCCCCTGAAAACTGTACATTTTTTTCCCCACTAATTTCTGGCTTGAATCTTGGATATATACTCAAAGCAATCAAACATCTACAGGTTTTAATTATCATTACCATTATGCTTCAGCAAAATCAAAGCCAACAACAAACCTTAAGGATTCTGCCTCAGCAGATACAAATGCTGAATCTTCTGCAATTAAATGCCATAGAACTGGAACAACATATCAAGACCGAACTCGAAGAAAATCCGGTATTGGAAGAGGGTAAAGACGAACCGGAGTTAGCGGAAGAGAATTTTGCCAATCAGGAAGACTTACTCAGTGATAAGGAAACTGACTTTTCAGAAGACTTTTTCAGAAAAGACAGTTGGGAAGATGAAGTTCCTGATTATAAAACCCGTTCTGATAATTATTCGGGTGAAGAAGATAATTATACACAACCTTTGGTGCAGGCTCAGAGCTTTAGAGATGACTTGAAAGTACAACTCTCGCTCATGTCTTTGACAGTAAGACAAAAAGCTCTGGCAGAATATATGCTTGATTCATTAGATGACAATGGTTTTTTGAGGTTTGATTTGGCTGATATGGCAGACGATATTTCATTTGCCAATAATTTTTTTGTAGAGCCTGAAGAGCTCGAAAACATACTTAAAATATTGCATACTTTAGACCCGGCGGGTATCGGAGCCAAAGATTTACAGGAGTGCCTGCTTTTGCAATTGGTTAGAAAAAGAAATGAAGGGAAAAAAGTAGATCTGGCTATCAGAGCAGTAAAAGAATGTATGCCTGACCTAACCAACAAAAATTATGAGAAAATCAGGAAAACTCTGAATATTGATGAAAATGAACTGAGATGTGTGATAGATCAGATAACTATGCTCAACCCTAAACCAGTAACTGGTCAGAGTTCGGGAATAAATGTAAACCTGAGTATTTATCCTGAATTTGTGATTACTGTAGAGGAAAATCAGATAGAAATTATGCTCAACGGCAAGCAAAATCATGAACTTCGCCTCAATAAGTCTTTCGTACAAATGGCTCAGGCAGCTCACGACAAACAAACTGCTCAGTTTGTAAAAAGTAAAATCAGTGCTGCTCAATGGTTGATTACAGCTCTTCAGCAACGGGAAAATACGATGTATATTACGATGAAAGCCATTACTGAATACCAAAAAGAGTATTTTATGACCGGAGACATACAAAAGCTAAAGCCTATGATACTCAAAGATATTGCCGATATGATAAAAATGGATATTTCTACAGTTTCACGCGTAACCAGCACCCGTTATGTACAAACACCTTTCGGCTTACTTTTACTTAAAGATTTATTTTCAGAAGGTATCGCAGGACAAGATGGGACCGAAGTTTCTAATCGTGAAGTACAAAATGCGATTGCCGATATTGTAAAAAAAGAAGATAAAACCCGTCCATTGACAGATATTGAAATTGTAGAAGAACTTGAAAAAAAGGGATACGATATTGCTCGCCGAACAGTGGCTAAATATCGTGAACATCTTGACATTGCTCCTGCAAAACTTCGAAAAAAAATTTAATTATAAAGATTAAGTCAGCAACAAATCCTCTGTTATATAGGCACTTATCACATAACTCAACCTGCCACTCTACTATTTTTAACCATTAAAAACATTTTTTCAAGACATGAATAAAAAAGTATTAGTAATCGATGATGATCCGGATATAGGTTTGTTATTAAAACGTTTTCTCACAAAAAATAACTTCGATGTAGAAATAGCTCATAACGGGCGACGTGGACTTGAGCAGCTTGATTCTTTTTTGCCTCATCTGGTGATGACCGACTTTAAACTTGGAGATATGGATGGTGGGCAACTTTTGAATAAAATTAAAGAAAAACATCCCGGCATTCCTGTTATTATTATTACTGGCTATTCTGATATAAAAGTTGCTGTTGATGTAATCAAGCAAGGAGCTTTCGACTATGTAACCAAACCGTTGTTTCCGGATGAAATTCTTGTTACTATTAAAAAAGCCATAGAAACTCCGGTAATTACCCAACAAATAGCAAATGAAACTACTTATACTGAAAATACGACCCGAAAAACAACACCTGCTTCTGGCAAAGGTTATATTTTTGGCAACAGTGCCGAATCTAAAAACTTACTGAAACAGATAGATTTGGTGGCTCCCACCAATTTTAGTGTAATTATTTATGGAGAAAGTGGCTCCGGGAAAGAAGCTATTGCTCAGGAAATACACAAACGTAGCAAAAGAAAAGACAAGCCATTTATTGCGATGGATTGTGGAGCTATTTCTAAAGATCTTGCCGGAAGCGAATTATTTGGGCATGAAAAAGGCTCTTTTACGGGTGCATTAAATCAAAAAATAGGTCATTTTGAGTTAGCCAACGGAGGTACACTTTTTCTGGATGAGGTAGCCAATCTTTCGTATGAAACACAGGTAGCATTATTACGTGTAGTGCAGGAACGAAAACTCAAACGCATAGGAGGTACTAAAGAAATTTCGCTGGATGTCAGGATTATTGTGGCAAGTAACGAACAGCTTAGAGAAGCCAGTAAAAAAGGTAAATTTCGGGAAGATTTATTTCATCGTTTTAATGAATTTAATCTGGATGTACCTCCGCTACGTGAACGCAAAGACGACATAATTACTTTTGCTGAATACTTTTTGGAGCAAACCAATGAAGAACTGGGCAAATCGGTAAAAAGACTATCAGATGAAGTGATACAAAACTTTATGGCTTATCCCTGGTATGGCAACCTGAGAGAGCTTAAAAATGTCATCAAAAGAGCTACTCTAATGGCAGATAAAGATGTTATTGATACCAAATGCCTGCCTTTTGAGATAGTAAATCATGATAAATTACTTTTTCTTGAAGACAATAATCATACTACTAATATTCCTGAAACTGATTTCCCATCCAATAAACCCAATCTTAAATCTGCCGCAGCCGAGGCAGAGTACGAAATGATTTTAAAAGTGTTGAAACAGGTTAATTTTAATAAAAGTAAGGCAGCCCGATTGCTTCACATAGACCGTAAAACCCTTTACAATAAAATGAAAAGCTATAATCTGGAATAACTCAATAGTGTGCTTTAGCAATTACCTCACTAAATTTTGCAGGAGGAGATTCATTTGATATGAACACTTTTAATACTTATTTTTATCATCCATCTTATCAGCAAGAGTTAGATAACAGTCATATCTTTCAAAAGATTGTACAACTAACTCCATATATTATTCATATTCACCGGCTCAGTGATTTTAAGCTTTTATTTGCCAATAGCAAACTTCACGAAATATTAGGCTACCATACAACTGATATTGAGGGGGCAAATCACAGTATATTTTTTGAAGATAAAGACCCACTTTTTAAAGAAAATCTCCATCTTCTCAAAGAAAATGATGTACAGGAGTATGAAAGCACTGTTTTGCATAAAAATGGAAAAGAACACATTTTCCTGACTCGTCTTAATCCTTTTGTCTGGGATGAATCAGGAAAAGTGGCTGAAGTTTTATGTCTTTCAGAAGATATAACCCAGCAACGCCAACATATCGAAAATCTCCGGCATCGAGAGGTAATTATGTCTGAAGCCGAAAATCTTCTCAAGTTCGGAAGTTGGGAATGGAATATCGAAAAAGATGAATTGTTTTGGTCTGATGGGGTATGCGAAATATTTGGTTACCACCACCGCAAAGGATTACCTGAGAAATTAAACTCTGCTTTTTATGCCAGCCATCTTTTGGAGGACATTGAGACCGAAAATTATATCAAAACAAAACTGGCTGAAAAGAAAAACTATGATATAGAACGAAAAATCCGTACGTATGATGGTAAAGAGAAAATCATTTATCAGAAGATAGTGCTAATCCATGACAAGACCGGAAAATTTACCAAAATCGTTGGAAGTACGGCTGATATTACCGAGAACCGCCAGTTTACAGAAAAATTACTCGAAAAGGAAGCCCTGATGGCGGAAGGAGAATATCTGTTAAACTATGGAAGCTGGTCATGGACATCTGAAACCGACCTGATGAAGTGGTCGGATAATATGTGGCGTATTTTGGGCTACAATCCTGCTCAATATAAAGATCAAACCATTAGCTTTGATTTTTATCTCCAACACATCCATCCTGATGACAAAGCAAGAATTATAGAGAAAAACAAAAATCTTTTTGAAAAAGGAGAGTTTACTGACAATTATGAACATCGGGTAATTACTGCCAAAGGTGAGATAAAAATTTTTGATGGCAAGGCTCAGGTACTCGAATATAATAACAACAAGCCTCATAAAATTGTAGGCAGCATTATAGATATTACCCATATCACAAATATTCAGAAAGATCTGGAAATCAAGATAAATGAGCTCAATCGCTCCAACTCTGAGTTGGAACAATTTGCTTATGTGGCTTCACATGATTTGCAGGAACCTCTCAGAAAAATTCAGGCTTTTGGCGAAAGGCTAAATGCCAAGTATGAAAATATTATTGGAGATGATGGTAAAATGTATCTGGCAAGGATGACTGATGCTACCATTCGCATGAAAAACCTGATCGAAAGCCTGTTGAGTTTTTCAAGACTCTCGCGTGACAAAGAAAATTTTGAAAAAACCAATCTAAATCAGATTCTCAAGCAGGTGTGTAGCGATCTTGAAGTAAAAATTGAGGAAAAAAATGCCATAATTCATATTGGAGAACTTCCTCAAATAGAAGTAATACCTGCACAAATAAGCCGGTTGTTTATGAATCTGGTAAGCAACGCTCTCAAGTTTAGTAAAGAAAATATACCTCCTGAAATTAATATAATCTGTAAACCAGTGTCTAGAGATGAAAAACAAACATTTGAACTCCTCACCAACATTGAATACATACAAGTAATAGTAAGTGACAATGGAATAGGGTTTGAACAGGAATTTTCAGAAAAAATCTTTATGCTTTTTCAAAGATTGCATGGTCGCAGTCAGTATGAAGGGACAGGTATGGGACTGGCTATCTGCCGAAAAATTGCAGAAAACCATCACGGTAAAATTTTGGCTAAAGGGAATCCTGAACATGGCTCTGTTTTTACTGTTGTATTGCCACTTACACAATAGTTATTCATTCATACTCATTGCATCATCAAAACCAAAGAGATAGTACTTTCTGGTTTTTACATACTTTAAGCCAGTAAAACTTTGGTAATTTATTGATGAGCAGATAGATAAAATTAATAAAAAACGAATCCTGCAAGGGTAAAGATACTGAGAATTAATGCTTAACCCTTGCAGGGATTTAGCAATTGTGAACTTTGACTTTCTGGATATAAGTTGTATAATAGTTTAGAATCAAATAATTTTCTGACGGAAGCTATCTCTATCTCTTGGAAATTTTGTTGGCAGTGATAGTTCTTTGTAAATTACATTTGAAACGATTTATGTCAGGGTTTCTTTTTTTTAGATGCTTCTGACTTACACCCGAATTCACTCTTTTTCTCCAAAGGTTAAAACTACTTCTCTTCAATTCTTTTCTCATCATCTGAATTACCTCTTTTTCCGACAATCCAAATTGTGCTGCAATAGCTTCAAAAGGTGTTCTGTCTTCCCAAGCCATTTCTATAATTCTTGCTTTATCCTCTGAACTTATTGTTTCCATTTGCCAAATTTATCTTCAATTGCTTTCGTTCTATAGCTAAATATATGTTGCAGTTGTTTTTTTATAAAAAGGCTATTTGCAATAACCCCTAATAAGCCAAAAGGTGGAATATAAGTTACTATATCTGTCATCAATACCCCTCCGGAGATTATTTGTATTTTGTGCTGATGATGCCACATTTTATAAGGACCCATCCGTTGTTCATCCACAAAATACTCTCTGTCTTTTACCTGACTTATTTCTGTTACCCATTTCATAGGTATACCAAGCACAGGCTTTACGATATATGTTATAATCATGCCGGCATACATTGTATCACTCCCACTGTTACTGGTCACCTGAAATCCCATATAATCAGGTGTGATATCTTTAAGATTAAAGGGGTTATTAATAAAATCCCACACCTCATCAACAGAAGCAGGTATTTTTTGTACTTGTGTAAATTGATAATAGCTCATTTAATTATTTTTTATAGAACTTATTCCACCATCGATATGAAAAATCTGTCCGGTTACCCACTGACTCTCATCCTTTAACAGATATGCTGCCATATAAGCTATGTCTTCTGCTATCCCTATTTTTTTTAATGGATGTCGAAGGGCATTGGCTTCTATCTTCTCTGGCGTATTAAGCAAATTTTTGGCAAGAGGTGTATTAGTCAGAGATGGGGCTATACAATTAATCCTGATGTTAGGTGCTAGCTCGGCTGCCAGTGCTTTGGTTAATCCTTCAATCGCTCCTTTGCTGCTACTTACTATACTATGAAAGTTTAAACCTATTTTTACTGCTACTGTACTAAATAATACAATACTACCATTACCACTATTCTTTAACTTAGGAAGACATGACTGTATGCATTTAACAGCTCCTAAGACCTGAAGTTTGTAGTCTTCTAAAAAGTCTTCTGGTTTAATTTTCAGGAAAGGTTTTAGATTGATAGCACCCGGACAATATACCAGTCCATCCAGTTTTTCCGGTAGAAAAGAATAATCATTCACTTCATCCATCACATTCAGATAATGAGAAGTGACGTTCTCGTTACTCAAATCAGGATTGTTGTGAAAATAAGTACCATAAATCCTGTTTTCCGGAGAAAGAATTTTAGTTAAAGCATTTCCAATGCCAGACGAATGACCAACAATAAGTATATTTTTCATGACTGTAAAACCATGAGAAAATATTTTTGTTTAGAATCTGTTCTAAAATTTTATCAGATATAATAGCAGCAATCACTTAAGTGATTTTGAGTTTTAAAGTATTTGTCTGGCATGTACTCAAAAAAAATAAATTAAATTTTCAAACCGGAATCAGCGACAGGGAGTTAAAATTTCAGTAAAAAAGCCATATATTAGCATCTGTTTTAATTATTTCTAATGCCTCACTCATTATCAACTGCTTCGCTTACTCACTGGTTTAATAATGAAGAACTCATTACCCTGAAAGGAATGGAGTGGCTTGCCCAAAAGCTGGCACAGGAAACTCTTTCCGGACTTCATCAGAGCAAAAGACTGGGGCAGGGAACGGATTTTAGCCAATACAAAAGTTATATGCCGGGCGATGATTTGCGGATGATTGACTGGAAAGTTTTTGCCAGAACTGATAAACTTTTCCTGAAAGAATCTGATCTCGAAAGCCCTTTACGATGGTATGGACTGCTGGATGCCAGTGCTAGTATGAATTATGAAGAAGGTAATATTACCAAATGGCAATATGCGAAGGTATTGTGGGCAGCTATTTCATTTATTATCAAACAACAGGGTGATATACAGGGCATAGCTTTAATAAATAATCAAAAAATTGATGCAATCCCTCCTCAGCCAGGAAAAGAAAAAGCTAATATGCAGCTATTGTTTGACGGAAAAACAACTGGCAGGCTTCCTGAGAAGATAGTGCTTCCACTCTCCAAGTCAAATAATCGCCAAAAATTCATACTTATTACTGATTTGTATGAACAAAACTCAGAATTAGGAGCATTCATCCGAAGTTTGCTACCCACCCGAAACGAAGTAACTGTATTTCATATTATGGGAAAGCAAGAAATCAATCTTGACTTTCAGCAAATTAGCACTTTTGAAGATGCTGAAACTGGACAGCGTATCGAGACGAATACCCGGCAAATCAGGGATGAATATCAAAAACAGGCAGAGGCTTTTATCGAAAAATCCAGACAGCAGATTTTGAAATGGGGAGCTAATTACCACTTGTGTCAAGTGCCTGAATCACCAGTGAGGGTATTACGAAATTTTTTAAACAACTCAACCCTTAAATAATCATGTGGCAATTTACCAACCCTTTATATGGCTGGGCTTTGCTTACACTGGCAGTACCTGTTGTCATTCATTTGAAGAATCGTTTCCAAAGTAAAGTAAAAATTTTAGGTAGTATTGGCTGGCTTAAAGAAATTCAGCAAACCAAGTCACACTTTCGGCATATCCAGCAATGGCTGCTCTTGCTAATACGTCTCACGTTATTCAGTGTAGTAGTTTTATTGTTGACAGGGTTGTTTTTGGAAAAAACTGAACCCAAAACCGACCAGCACAAAACCATCATTTTGATTCATCCTGACTATCACAACCATCCTCAACTTCAACAGTTGACACAGGCTTGGACAAACGACTCTGTAAAAGTTCACTGGCTTTCGGCAGGTTTTCCAGAGTATAGCCAGATACCTGACAGGCAAAACATCTATTCTACAGGTTCGTTACTAACCGAAGCTGACAGCTGGTTTCAGGCAGACAGTTTTCATTTGATTGCTCCGAATCGGGCTGATTATTATCAGGGAACGACTCCTTCGCTGGCAGCATCATTTTCGTATGAATCTCTTGAAGAAATAAGCCCTGATACAATCAGGCTTGCTCAGGCTTTGTTAAATAATCAGAACTCTGAATTGATTTGGTTTCGTTCAGATAGTTTGTTCACAGGTTTTATATCTCAAACCAAGTCTGACGATTTTCCTGAAACAGCCTGGACAGAAGATAGAAAATCTGTAAAAGTTAAGACTTTAGAGGGGGAATACCAGATTTCAGCAAAAAATACAGATACACTAAAAATTCATGTCATAGCCGAAAACTATCCGAACGAAAAAAATATTTTTCAGAGAGCAGTGAAGGCTGTGGCTGAATATCATCATGTTCCCCTACAGTTTTCGGAAGAAAATAATGCTGACTGGATTGCAATTTTTGACAAAGGAAAACCTTTAAAGCACACCTCAAAACTGGTATGGATATATGCTCCGGCAAATGGTGTTTCCTGGATAGAAACCGTCCAACATGACAGTTTGGTTATCCGAAAAGAACTTACTACTGCCGAAATATTGCAGGGAGGTTTTTTACAGGAACTACGCCATTATATTTTGGCTTTTAAATATAAAACAATACCTCATGCGAATATTGATTATCGGAAGATGGATGTTTTGGCATGGGTAAATCAAAAGCAAGTTAACCAGAAAATAACCAAAACAGATAATAAATCTATTGACAGACTCAGCTTTTGGCTTGGAATCATTGCTTTGGCTCTGTTTGCACTGGAAAGATTTTTACCTAAGAAGTGATTACCATGAATTCATTCTCTGAAATACAAGCTTTACGTTTCTGGAAACATCTTCAGCGTCAGCATAAAGTAGGACTTGGTTTGCAGATACTTCTGTGGCTGAGTTTGGTATTTCTTTTATCTTATCTAATTTTTCGCACATTTCAATTGCCATCCAGTGAGTTAGGAGCATTATTGATGGCACTTTTCAGCAGTTTTTTCTGGATTTCGTATCATGAAGCCCAATTCAAACAGGGTTTTCTTATTCAATATCTCAATAATAAGTATTCTTATCTGGAATATAGTAGTCAACTTATTTTTGAAACCCCACAGCAACTTCTGCCTCAACTACAAAAGCAACGGGTATTAAAGGCTTTGATGGACAAGCAAAACGAAATTAACGTGTTTCCTGATTTTAAAGGCATTCTTTCTGGATTTATTGGAGTAGTTTGCTTATATGGAATATTATATTTTCTGAATTTCCCGACATTCCAGATGTTGCAACCTAAATCTACCCAGGTTTCTGTTACACCTGTCTTACCAGCTTCTTTAGAGGCTAAAATTCCGGCAATTAATGCTTTTACAATTACTGTACAAACTCCCGCTTATACTCATTTAGGAACTCAGTATTCTAAAGAACTATCATTGCAAGCACCCGAAAAATCAATAGTTAGCTGGCAATGTGAACTAGGTAAGTCAGTGGAGCAATTTGAAGTTATCTGGAATGGGAAAGACACAGCCGTTATTTCATCAAAAAGTGAGATTTATACGTGGCAACTTCCCTTAAATAATTCTCTTTTTTATCAGTTTAGGTATGGAAATGGCAAAGAATGGTTTGTGAGTCCGGTCTATACCATTCATGCAATCAAAGACCAATCACCCGTTATAACTGTTCAGAATCCAGCTCCTTATACGTTGGTGCTTTATGGTAAGAAGCCGGAAATCAATGTAGATGTACAGATAAATGATGATTATGGCTTAGTTCAGGCACAACTTATCGCTACAGTCAGCAGAGGTAGCGGGGAATCAGTAAAGTTTAAGGAAAGTAAATTACCTTTTGATGAGAAAGTAGCGGGCAAAAAACAAGCTCAGCTACATAAAAACATAGATTTCAACAAGCTGCAAATGGAGCCCGGTGACGAACTGTATTTTTATGCAGAAGCCACTGATGAGGCAAATCCTGCCAACAGAAGTCGTTCGGAGATGTATTTTGTACAATATGAAGACACTACTTCTCAAAAACTGACAACAATGGCTGGTATTTCACTCGACAATATGCCAGCATATTTTCGCAGTCAGCGACAAATTATTATTGATACCGAGAAACTGATTGCAGAAAAGAAAAGTCTGAGTAACGAAAATTTTCAAAAACGTTCTAATGAACTGGGTATTGACCAAAAAGTATTACGTCTGCGTTATGGACAGTTTTTGGGTGAGGAGTTTGAAACTAATATTGGGGCAAACCCCAATCACTCTCACGAGAAAAAAAGTAAACAAGAACAGGGAAATGCTGTTTTTAAGAATTTATTAGGTTCTAAAACCAAAGATCCGGCATCCAGAACTATTATTTCAGACAGTATTGTAAAACACTATAATCCGGCAGATCACCAAAAAGAGCATGAACAGGAAAAAATTTTAGAACAACTTCATAATCATGAAACCAGCCGAAACCCAACTCAGGTAAATTTTGGTGTTGCCGGAGATATGCTTCGTGAATACGAACATCGTCATGATATTGAAGAGTCAGCCACTTTTTTTGATGAAACCATGAAAGCACAGCTTAAAGCAGCTCTGGCTCAGATGTGGGAATCAGAACTTCGCCTGCGAACCATGCGTCCTGAAGAAGCATTATCGTATGAATACAAAGCTCTTGAGCTGATTAAAGCACTACAACAGAAAAGTCGGGTATATGTAGAAAAAACGGGTTTTAAACCTCCAGTACTTAAACCTGCTGAAAAAAGACTTACTGGCGAGCTGGATGACATACGTAATCCGAAACGTATCTGGAATGAAGAAGCCATAGAAAAACTTTATCCGAATCTGAGGAAAGCGATATCAATACTGGAAAAAATCCGTCAAACCCCAGACTTCACAATCAACGCAACCGATAAAACAATACTGGAAAAAGCTGGCAATGAATTGGCAGGCATTATTCTGAAACAACCCGGCATCCGTATCAGTGTACTCAATGATTTACGCCAAATTATCTCCGGAAAAGGTTTAAATGAGATAACACTCTACAAAGTACAACAGCAACTGGCAGGTATTTTACCTTCTGAAAACCACAGACCAGGCACCGTACATCTGGAATCAGAGCCGGAATTAGACATTTTTATAAATGAACTTAACAGGTAATATGATTTGGAGTCAACTTCCGGTAATCGAAACACTTATTATAAGTATTGCAGCACTATTGATATGGCTGAGTTATACACTTTTTGTCCTTCGCAAAGGTATTTTACCGTCACTTGTCATATTGAGAAGCAGCCTGTTTGGGGTGGCTCTTTTGAGTTTGTGTTTTATTATTTTCAAGCCTCAGTATTCGGTCAGGCAAACAACAGGTAAAGCGTTAGTATTAACCGAACCAATCACTGATATACCTGACTCGTTGAAGGTTTTTGCTTTACCAGATGTGGAACTATCTGATAAAATAAAAAGAATCACCGATTTATCTTTTATTGAACGAAATTATCCTCAGATAAATCAATTATACATAGATGGCTATAATATTGACCCTGAAATGTTGAGCCAGCTTCGGCAAACAGAGGTGAGTATAATAAAACAAGTACCTCCCGCAGGTTTTAATGCTCTTTCATACAATAATCAGCTAAAAGAAGGAGAAATATTGAAAGTAAGTGGGACTTTTCGAAATGATTCTCAGGATTCGGTAAAATTGGTTTTAGAAACAGCTGAGGACAAAAAAGATTCTGTTAGTTTCCCGGCAGGTGTACATACTTTTAATCTGCAAGCCCGACTTCATCTAACCGGAAGTTTTACAGGTACCATCCGAATACTACAAAGTAAGAATATCCGAACTGAGCCACTGCCTTATATTGTTAAACCCAAACAACCTTTGCGTATTCTGATAGTGCAGGATTTTCCGGTTTTTGAAACAAACTACCTGAAAGAATGGCTTGCCAAACAAAAACATCAGGTAGAAATACAAAGCCGAATCAGTCGTGAAAAATACAGCACTCAGGCAATTAACATTCCCAGCGAGTCTGCCTCATTTGTTGCTGCCAATACACTTAAAAAAGCCGATTTACTTATTATTGACCAAGAAAGTTTATGGCAACTGACTCCCACAGCACAAGCTATCGTCAGAAATGCAGTGCAGCAGGGATTAGGGTTATTGCTTTTACCTGATGAAAAATGGATAGACAAAAAAGAAGTACTAGGCTATAAATTTCCTGTACGTCAGGAAGACAGCAAGCAATTTCTGCTTGAAAAAAGCATTAATAAACAAATGGTTGCCGAAAAAATTCCGGCAGGTTTTACCAACACTCCTTCTGTTATTGCTGTGAAAGCAACGCAGGAAAAAGAAATTATCACTGCTTTTTTACCAGTTGGAAAAGGAAGAATAGGTGTACAGCTGGCATCAGCAACTTTCCCCTGGATTTTAAATGGTGAAGAAAAGTTGTACGGGAGCTTCTGGACAGATGTAATTGAAGCTTTGGCAAGAAAAAAGGAAGAAAAAAATATAAGTATCAAAGGCAGTAGTTTTTTATGGCAGCAAGACCTGTCAGTAATCACTGTTGCTGACTCTGCTTTGATACCACTCACCATTCAAAACAATACTGGAAAGAAACAAATTGTATATCCGGCTACCCAAATTCCCGACCTTACTATCCTCTCCTATTCTTTTCGTACAAATGAGTCAGGATGGGTGAATATTTATCGGGGTAAAGACAGTAGTCTGGCAGAAAAAAGCTATGTATTGCCTGTATCAGCCTGGAAAGACCTTAAACAGACAAATTGGTGGCTAAAAAACCAAACTATACACACGAAACCCGAAAAAGTTACTACACCAGTTTCCCGTCAATTTCGTGATATCCCCTTAATTTGGTTTTTTATAATTTTTGTTGCTGCAACTGCCAGCTTGTGGTGGCACGAAAGAAGTTAGGTTTACTGAATTACTTCTAGTAAATAAAACGAGTAAGCATCCAAAATGATATACTCTTTATCGTTTCCTACATCATAGGTTTTATTCTCCCAGTGGTCAAAAAGGCGGGCAGGTACAAAGCCGTTTTCCTTAAATTGTTGCCATGTTATATATACCAGAGAACTACCAAAGTTAAAAATACAAAATACTTTCTGCGAATCATTGGCTCTCAAATAACCTGCTACATGAATGCTATGAGAGTTAAGCCATGTGATATTTTTATTATCCGCAAAAACAGATAGTTTTTTCCGAATGCTGATGAGGCGTTGTGTTCCTGTGAAAACCTGATGCTCAATAGTCCCTTTTTTTTCAGTTTTTTTATTTTTCTCCCAATCTGTTACAGGTCTGTGCATCCAGCGATTGTCATAGCTTTTGCCTGGGTCAGTCAGAAATGAATAATCGTTGATATAGCCCGCTTCATCGCCATAAAAAAGCATTGGGACACCTCCTATAAACATACTCTGAGCCTGCATAAGCAAAATCTTTCTGATAGAAATTTCAACAGCATGTTCATTTTTACTTTCTAAAGCAGCTTCCAGACCACACAATGACGCCAATGAACCACTGATACGAGCATCCTGCGTCTTAGGATTTACAGAAAATAAAGCCCCTTTGGCAGGAGAGCCATAGAAATTGCCAGAGTAATAATTTTTCAGAAACTTACGGTGTTCGTAGGGATTAAAACCGGCTTTTGCAATCATGCCATCTTCATAACCCAGCCCGATATCATCATGACAACGAGTATAGGTAATCCAGGTAGTTCCGTATGGTTTTTGTAACAAATCTGTCTGACTTGCCAGCATCACACGTGTATCACCTGTTGCTAAAGCATCCCATTGCAGAGCCATTTGTGTAGCATTATAAGCAAAATCGCACTCCCTGGCAGTGTAGTTATCTGTACCAAAGTATTTCATTATCTCTTTGGGAGCCACAATAGCCTCTCCCAGCAAAGCCATGCCTGGGGCAGCTACCTGCACACATTGTTTGATAAGACGTAAAAGCAAATGAGCTTCAGGCAGATTCTGACAGGTAGTGCCTAACTGTTTCCAGATAAAAGCCGGAGCATCTATTCTTAAAATATCAACTCCCAGATTGGCATAAAAGAAAATAGTATCCAGCATCTCAATAAAAACAGCCGGATTGGTATAATTCAAGTCCCACTGATAATGATGAAAAACAGTCATTACCCATTTTTTACACGCTTCTGAATAGGTAAAACTACCGGGCGAACTTTCAGGAAAGATTTCAGGCATGGTTTTATCAAACTCGTCAGGCAAACTCCGGTCATCATACATATAAAAATAGTCCTGATAGTTTTTATCACCTTTCTTGGCTTTTTCTGCCCATTCGTGCTTATGAGAAGTATGATTGAGTACGATATCCAGCATCAGATACATATTTTCTTTCGCCATTTGCTGTCGTACCTGCTGCAAATCTTTAAGTGTACCAAAGCGTTTATCTATCTTCCGAAAGTCAGAGACAGCATAACCTCCATCACTTTCATCTTCCGGGCTCTCAAACAAAGGCATCAAATGCAGAAAATTGACTCCCAGATTTTTTAAATAATCCAGTTTGCTACCCAGATTTTTCAACTTCCCGCAAAATCTGTCTACATATAAACTCATGCCTGTAATCTCATTGCTCAGATACCAGTTACCCACCGCTTCTTTGTCTTTGTCTCGTTGCTTTAAATCATCAGGACGATTGAGATAGGCTTTTGAAATGGTTTGGAGGAGATTTGCAAACATCACTTTAGCTTGAGGATGATTGCCATAAAGCTGGCTATATAAATCCTGAATATCAGACATGCCAGCTACAAAACGGGCATAAAAAAGATTGTCTTTGTCTGCAATATCAAGTTTGGCATTTAGCAAACTTTCATTTATCTGGTGGTGAAGTGTATATTGATACATTGTATGAATAACTCTAAATTGACAGTAATTTTATTTAAAAACAGAGTAAAAAAACAGTTCTATTAATGTCCTCCTGCCGGCATTGTAACATCCTCCGGAATCGCTTTATCTGATTTGATAAGCAATGTAGCAGTGGCAGCAATCAGCAAAAATATACCAGCAAATGAGATGGCATTCCGTGGGTCATTGTTCAAAAAATTTTTCAGAATAAAACCAAAAGTCAGGTTTTGTATAATCATGGGTATTACAATCATCATGTTGATTATACCCATATAAACGCCATATCGCTCTTTCGGGATTTCGTTGACAACCATTAAATACGGAATACCCATCATACTTGCCCAACCTACCCCAAAACCTGTAATAGCCGGAAAAAATAAGTATTTGTTTTCGATATGAGGAAAAATCAGAAAGCCTACTCCAGCCATTAACAGACAGGTAATATGAACTGCTTTGGGTGAATATTTTTTAGCAAACCATACTAAAACAAAAGCACTCAGGAAAGTGATTACATTATACCAGCCATTGACAAGCCCCGTCCAGCTTACTGCTTTTTCATATTTGTTATTATTGATTTGTATCTCATCAAGTTTTTTTAAATCATCTTGACTAAAACTAATATGATTTTCACTTGCAATATTTTTTGTTGTAAGATATATAGAAGAGTTTGTGGCTTCAGATTTAAACAAACTGTCAGTATTGATGTGGTAATGAGAAGCATCTAATTTGAGTTGCTTTTGAAATGTATCAAAGTCTTTACTGAGGTTTTCCTGCTCCTCTGTTGGCACTTTCCATCCAAACGAAGATTGAGCAATACTTTTAGACGAATTTTGCCAGTAGCAAAACAAAGCATACCACTGAAAAAGATAAACAAGTGCCAGTAGCCACATCACTTTTGGCATATATCTGATTGCCCTAAAAACATCTGTAAAAGGAGATAGAATATTTAATGGCGTTTCCTGGATATGTTTCAGTTCTTCTTCTGTAGGAGGTATTTCAGGCGTAGTGTAAATACTCCACCAAATAGACCCAATCGAACAAACTGCCCCTAAAAAAAAGGAGGGATAAATCCATGCAGGCAAACTACCCGTTTTGCCTATAAAAATCATCGGAAATATAAATAAAGAAACATTTGCCAGCGTTTGCCCTAAACCTGTAAAAAAGCTTTGTGATTGAAATCCGGTTCCTTGCTGAGAAGTATCCAGTTTATCAGCAATAAATGCCCGGTATGGCTCCATAGCTGTATTATTACCAGCATCTAATATCCACAACAGACCAGCTGCCATCCATAAACTACTGCTAAAAGGATAAATAAATAGTGCCACACTGCAAAGCAATGCTCCAATCAAAAAGAAAGGCTTGCGTCTGCCCCAGCGAGGATGCCAGGTTTTATCACTCAATGCTCCGATGATAGGCTGAAGTATTAATCCTGTAACCGGACCTGCTAAATTAAGAATAGGTATTTCATCAGGTTTGGCTCCCAGAAAATCATAAATCGGATTTACAGCACTTTGTTGTAAGCCAAAACTATACTGGATTCCAAAGAATCCGACATTCATATTAATAATTTGCCAGAAACTTAGGCGAGGTTTGCGAAAAAGCATTTTACAAAGAATCGGATAAATATTTACCCGGCAATGTACTAATTTTTCATGCTTTTGTTATATAAAATTTAAAAATTAATTTCCGTGCTTTTTCGCAAAATTTAGGGCAGGGTTAATAAAAACCCAATCGTAAAATTGGCATCCCAGTCAAAGACAAATTGATTACAGTTGCTTCCATTGGCTATGCCCTTATAAATATTAAGTCCAGCTTTATCTTTGGCATCCGTAAACTTATAATCACTTGGAGATTTAAGGGTAGTATAGCGTTCTTTGCCGTTACGTACTTCTTTTGCCATTTTAAAAGGCGAACCTCCTATTATAAAACAGGTCTTGGTGTGCGATTGTAGAATCTGACGGGCTTTGGCACGGGCTGCTTCATACACAGTATTGTCGTCAGTTGAGTTTTGATAATATTTAGAGCCGTAAGTTTCCAGGGCTTTCACTTCACCATTTTCTTTCCAGGAGATTTTAGTATTTCCAGAGCCAATGTCCACTACAAAAGCGTTGTTTTCATATTCTTCCGGCAATACACACTTAAGAGCGAGACCCCCTTCCTGTTCGGGAGTTACCACATTTACAAAATATTTAAGTGTTTTCAGGGCATTGGTAATTTTAGTCGTAACCTCTGACTTGGCTGCACCCGAACTCACTACAAAGTGTATATCTTTAGGTAATACGCCATAGTCAAGCATTGTACCTATATAACTTTTCAAACCTGCTCGTATATCATCTTCTGTTGCCATGTTTTCCATCACAAGACTGTTGCCAAACTCCGATTTTTCAAGTTTCCAGTGCTTTTGAGCATCTATGGTAATAATAAATGAGTTAAAACCTGTAGCTCCGAGTTCTACTACACCTTTTAATTTACCATTTTGAGGCAAGGGTGGGGTATAAGAAAAAGTGGGAGTAGTTTCCGTAACCGGCTCTGGTTCCTGTGGTTCATTATTATCTTTTTTGTTTTCTGGTGTAGCAGGCTCGTCTTTAGTATTATCAGTAGTGGTAGTTTCAGTATGAGCAGGTTTCATAAAATTTTCAGGAATAATACCCTGATTCTGCAATACTTTAAAAATACCGAATCCAGCCCCGAGTACAAGCAATACAATAATTAATCTACCGAAAGGAGTAAGTTTTTGCATAGTTTTTTTCTTTTTACAACTGCCAGACTACTCAAAAAAGTATGCCTGACAGTTGTAAAGAAATTTTTTTATGGTAAATCCAGTAAGAAACCTATTGTGAAATTAGAATCGAAATCAAAAACGAATTGCTGACAACCAGTTCCTTCACTTATAGCTTTATAGATATTAGCTCCTGATTTGTCTTTTTTATCTGAAAGTTCATAAGCATCAGCAGGTTTTAAAACAGTAAAACGTTCTTTGCCTGCTCTCACCTGTTTGGCTAAATTAAAAGGAACTCCACCAATGATAAAACAGGTTTTACGATAAGCATCCGGCACTTGTTTGGCTTTGGCTAAAACAGCATCATAAACAGTTTTGTCATCACTGCCTTTCTGAAAATATTTAGAGCCATAACTTTCGAGTGATGTGTATTTGCCACTTTCTTTCCAGGTAATTTTAGTATTTCCAGAACCAATGTCCACTACAAAGGCATTGTTTTCATATTCTTTTGGCAACACACATTTTAAAGCCAGAATACCTTCCTGCTCTGGTGTAACAGTATTGACATAATACTTCATTCCTTTCAGAACATTAATGATTTTAGCCGTAACCTCTTCTTTTACAGCACCTGAACTCACCACAAAGTGAATATCATTGCCACCTACCCCATAGTTAAGCATATCGCTGATGTAGTTTTTCAACCCTACCCGAATGTCATCTTCAGATGCCATCCCTTCTTTTACAAGGCTATGTCCATAATCAGCTTTTTCCAGCTTCCAGTTTTTCTGGGCATCTATGGTAACAATAAATGAATTAAAACCACTGGCTCCCAACTCTACCACTCCTTTCATTTTACCGCCAGATGGAGCAGGAGGTGTGTAAGAGAATGAAGAGGAAGCATTTGTTTCTGTTTTGGTCTCTTTTTCTGTATCCTCTGTTTTCTTAGAGTCGTCTGTCTTGGAATCTTCAGTAGTAGTTTCGGTAGTATCTTTTTTAGAACCAAGTTTGTCAAGTAAACCGGAAAACTTAAGTCCGGCAAAAACGGCTCCGAGAATCAGCAGAATCACAATAAGTCTGCCAAGGGGGGTCATACGTTGCATAATAATAGGGTTAAGATTTCTATATTGAGAATTATTGATGAGACAAATATAATTTTTTATTTATTGAGATTGATTTTTTCAGACATTTTGAGTTAGCAGCCTTATAAAAATGTAATTTCAGAACTTCAGCACAATGATTGTCAAATACTTACAATACCTTAAAAACTAAATTATGTAGAAAGACTTAACAGTCATTATGAAAAAATCTCAATTCATAGTATCGCTATTCAAACAAGTAAGCCCTAATCCAAAGCTAAGAGGTATTAAATCCCGGCAAGAGTTTGTAATATAATTCTTAATTTTCTGTATCTTAACTCTTGTAAGGATTTGTCTCTTGTATCTATATTCATCTTGTCTCGCAGTTTTATCTCATCAAACCAATATCTTTTTTACTTTTTAGTTGTGTCACTTCATCATTTGTACTTTCGCAACAATATGACTGTTTTTTTCATGAATGCTTCTCAGAAAAACCAGTTCATTTTGTTCTCCTTTTGCCCATTTGTCTATCATATTGTCATAAAATTTACTTGCCTGATTGCCTGATTGTCCCCCTGGATACAAACCAAATGCCTTAAACTTTGCAGGGTCAGGGTTCAGAGCTACAATCATACGCCATGAAGGTCCATTGCGTTTGGTAGTAGCATTTACAATACCACTACCTCCACCATTCATTACTCCTGTTCTTCCCAATCCTGGTACTCTTCCCAGATGAGGAACTTCTGTAGCTTTATATTTTGCCCATTCCCATTTTTCACCAGGCTCTCCATAAGTTTTATAAAGACTGTCTGTTGTTTTTCTGAAGGTTCCACTAAGCAAATCCTGCAAGGTCTCTTTTTCAGGAGTATTCACATTATCATACCATCTGGAGTCAGGCTCTTTCAATAGTAAACGAGTGCTTACTGTCCAGGCAGGATAACGCATAGGAGCAGAAGAACTACTAAATTCATCTTCCCAAATGGCTTTTTCAAGCAAACTCCACCACAATACAAAAACACTCGCTCCTTTTTCTTCTGGATTGTGGTACATATTCCAATTGTTTAGCAAGTCATATACTTTTTTTTGCTGAGCAGTAAACTTGCTTTTATCCAGATTGTCTATCAGCGTCGGCAAAATATTGCGGGCATGAATACTAAGATTATCATTTTGTAAAAACCTCATGCTGTCAGGAGTTGCATTTTTCATGACAGAAAGACGTTCGTTAATACGATGCCCTCTTGCATAAAAAGCATAACGCCAGTTGATATAATATGGATAAGTAGTATCTGCTGAAAACTGGTTTGCCGAACTCACAAAACCTCTCTCTGGATTTTTTACATGAGGATTGTGAGCATGAGGAATCCATCCCTGCCAGTCATTAGCCGGATTGCTACCATCCATCACAAATTTACCTTGTTGTTTCCATTTTAAAGGATATTTACCATTTGCCCAGATGGCTATATCATTCTGGTCAGAGGCAAATACAAAGTTTTGTGCCGGAACTGCATAATAAGATAACGCTTTTACATATTCATCATAATTTTTTGCACGGTTCAGGTAATAAAATGTAGCAACTGCTTCATTGGCTTCATGTGCCATCCAACGCATCGCCCTTCCTTTTGGAATCTGAACATTAAAAGGTGTTTGTGAGGTTTCATAAGCTATAGGTCCATAGTGGGTATAAAGCACCGTATCATAGACCGTTGCTTTGCCTTTCACTTTTATTTCCTGAATCTTTTTTTCTGTTTTTCTCCATTCACTACCATACTTATATTCTGCACGGGTAGCATCTTTAAAAGTAATATCATACCAGTCCATCACATCAGCATCCACATTGGTTTCACTCCAGGCAATGTGTTCGTTGAAACCAATAATCACAAAAGGAGCTCCCGGAATCGAAACCCCACAGGTGTTTACATCCGGGCTGGTAAGTTGTATCTGAAACCATATAGAGGGCAGGGTTAAATCAAGGTGTGGGTCGCCTGCCAGTATTGGATAACCTGTAGCTGACTTTGAGCCACTTATTGCCCAGTTATTACTACCGATTCCCTGCTCGGAGGCAGGCTCTCTTAGTTGTTGAGATATGGCAGCAATAGGTTTGGTGGTATCGGTGGGCGGTAGTGGCAGGGGCAGTGGTTTAAAATCCCATTTCGTGCCTGTAGGGATAATAGGGTCTTCATAAGGAGGATAATTTGGAAATAATTCTGCTATTACTCCTTTACCATATTTTTGTAAAATATTACTCATTCTGAAATCATCACTGCCACCAGCCAGTGTAACCGACATGCTGCTGAGTATGAGAGAGGTTTTTATAGGCTCCCATTTTTCGGGGGCATAATCCAGAATTTTATACTCCAAAGGATAATCCTTTGGGCTTAAAGTGCTGATATAGGCGTTGATTCCATCTGTATAAGCTTCTATAATCTCCTTCATAACAGGATTTTTCATAGTAATTTCCAGCGTTTTCTCGGCACCCCAACCCAAGCCTGTTCGCCGGGTATATTTATCAGCCTCAAGAGTACGCTCTCCTATGACCTCTGAAAGTCTGCCACCAGCAGCTCTTGCATATAATTCCATTTGCCAAAGCCTATGCTGGGCTGTTACATAACCCTGAGCCATATACAGATCGTGGTTATTTTCTGCAAAAATATGAGGTACGAGATTGTCGTCATATAAAACCGTAACGCTACCACGCAAACCGGACAAATGAAGTGTTGTCTCAGCAGAAAAATCTTCTGTTTTGGTATTTGCCCAAAAGCCCGTAAAAGGATTTAGTAACTTGCCTATTGGCGGAAGAACCAGACTACCAATTGCCCATCCTTTGCTTAGTACAAAAATTAAGGCTACAGAAAAAAATAATGATAAAAAAGCTTTTACAAATTTCATAAAGAGTTTTAGGAAAAGAAAAAACAACTGATTTACAGAGGATTATTGTATATAAACAAAAAATCTGACCAATATTATGTCTGTGTTTCTCAAAATTATCAAAACTTATTTTGGAAAAAAGATTTTCTACTCCCAATTTAATAAAATATTACCTTCTCTATTAAATAAAACACAATTTAAACCTTTAAAAGTACAATGAATTCACTCAATCTTTATCAAAAACTACTGGAAAATAACCAAAAATGGGTAGAAGAAAAACTCAATTTAGATAACCAGTATTTTGAAAATTTATCTAAAGGACAAAGTCCCAAATTTCTTTTTATAGGTTGTTCTGACAGTCGGGTTCCGGCGGAAGAAATTACCGGATCAGAACCGGGTGAGATGTTTATTCACCGCAATGTTGCCAATCTGGTAGTGAATACCGACCTCAATGTACACTCTGTAATTGAGTATGCTGTGGAAGTTCTGAAAGTAGAACATATTATCGTTTGTGGACACTATGGCTGTGGTGGGGTAAAAGCTGCTATGAGCAATCACCATTTTGGACTCATAGACAAGTGGTTACGAAATATTAAGGATATATACCGGATTCATAAGGATGAGCTATCGGCGATTGAAGATGAAAAAAAACGCTTTGACAGGTTGGTAGAATTGAATGTAATAGAGCAAGTACACAATCTCTATAAAAGCTATGTAATCCAGAAAGCCTGGAATAAAGAGGCTGATATTCATATTCATGGATGGGTATATGACATTCGTGAAGGTTTGATTCGTGATTTGAAAGTTAGTCCCGATAGAGATTTTGATTTTTATGACGAAATATTTGACCTTGACTTCGAAAAATAGCACAACACACAGCTAAAAGGGTGTCAGTGTTGAGAATCTGAAACTGACACCTCTTTGCTTAAATTTCATAACCAAATTTGTTTATTTTATGTATGACCTTATTGTGGTAGGGAGTGGTATTATGGGTACTTTTCATGCGTATCATGCCCTTCTGAGGAAAAAAAAAGTATTGTTAATTGAAAAAGATTATCGTCCACAGCAGGCAACTGTCCGAAATTTCGGGCAGGTAGTGCCATCTGGTATGAAAGGGCGGTGGTTTGAATATGGCAGACGTGGGCTTGAATTTTATAAAACCATTCAGTCAGAGTTTGATGTTTCTATCCGGAACAATGGCTCTGTGTATATTGCTTCGGACGCAGAAGAGCAAAATCTGTTGCATGAAGTAAAAAACTTATTCGATAACAAAAACTATGCTTCACAATTCCTCTCTGCTTCTCAGGTACTCGAAAAATACCCGGTTATACGTAAAGAATATGCAAGAGAAGCCTTATTTTTTCCAGAAGAGGTAAGTGCCGAACCTAATTTACTGATTTACAGGCTACACACTTATTTACAAAATAAGTTTTCTGATTTTACTTTCTTGCCAGCATCTCCTGTAATTGACTGTGGCATAAAATCTGAGTTTGCTTTTGTAAAAACTTCATCAGGCAAAGTATATGAAGCCGAAAAAGTAATTATCTGTAGTGGTGGCGAGTTCCAGTTGCTTTTCCCGGAAATTTTCGCCAAAAGTGGAATAGTTACCAGTAAATTACAGATGCTTAGAACCATATCCTTACCAGAACTGCCACTGGAAGGAAATATCCTGACAGGCTTAACTATACGACGTTATGAGTCTTTTCAGGACTGTCCGTCTTATGCTGCCCTTTCTACACCCGCACACTTGCAGGAACTTAAAAAATGGGGCATTCATATTTTGTTTAAGAAAGCAATAGATGGAACTGTAATTGTGGGAGATTCACATGAATATGCCAAAGTAGGACAAACCGAAGATTTGGGCTATCAGAACAATGAATATATCAATGAATTAATGCTGGCAGAAGCAGAGAGGATTGTTAATTTTCCAGTCAGACAAATTAGTGAAAGGTGGGCAGGCTATTATCCTCAACATGAAAATGATATTTTTGAATATGATATTGAAAATCGAATTCATATCCGTACAGCCATAGGAGGCAAGGGCATGACTGCCAGTTGTGGTTATGCCGAAGAGCAAATTGAATCTATAATAAATTGATAATGGATGTATGCTAAAATAATTTAACGTGAATTCGGGATAAAAAGAGTGTGGGGATGCAACAGCAGCGTGAACTAACCCGAAATCATCGAGAGAATATTAAGAGACTTAGGAGTTTCAGGGTTAGTTTTTGCTGTGGCTGCCTTTTTTTGCTTACTTTTTTGTATGCCCAAAAAAGTAAGAAGGTCTTTGAATGAATAAAAGTTGGAAATAAGTTAAATGTAAATTTGCTAAGTGCTTGATAAATAGTAACTTATAGACTATTCTAATCCCGAACTCACGTTAATTTAACATACATCCACTTAACCCTTCCATTACTCTTAAAAAGCCTCTTGCCAGTGCAGGGCTTTCCAAATCAAATCTTTAAGCTGACTGATTCCCATATTGGTAGCTGACGAAATCAGAACAACAGGCATATTAGCGGGAGCCTCTTTTTGTAATCTTTTATATTCTGACTCTTCTACCAAATCACATTTAGAAACTGCAAGAATACGTTGTTTGTCAAGCAATTCAGGATTATAAAGCCTGAGTTCGTTTAATAAAATTTCGTACTCATCTTTAATGTTGGAAGCAGTAGCCGGAACCATAAAAAGCAAGACAGCATTGCGTTCAATATGTCTTAAAAATCTGATACCTAACCCTTTGCCTTCAGAGGCTCCTTTGATAATACCGGGAATATCTGCCATTACAAAAGACTGAAAATCTTTATAAGCTACTACTCCCAGGTTCGGAACGATAGTAGTGAATGGATAGTCTGCGATTTCAGGTTTAGCTGCTGATACCACCGAAAGCAACGTTGATTTTCCGGCATTGGGGAAGCCCACCAAGCCTACATCCGCCAGTAATTTCAGCTCTAATACAATCCACCCTTCCATGCCTGATTCGCCGGGTTGGGCATGGCGTGGGGCTTGCTGGGTTGGAGTCTTAAAATGGTCGTTGCCCAAACCGCCTCTTCCACCAGGTAATAGTACAATCTCTTGCCCATGTTCGGTAATTTCCTGCATGATTTCGCCGGTATCAGCATCTTTTGCTACAGTTCCGATAGGGACTTCTATAATTTCATCTCTGCCTTGTTTTCCGGTTCGTCTGGCACTTTCCCCATTGGCTCCGTTATCAGCATTAATATGTTTACGGTATTTCAGGTGCAGTAAGGTCCAGAGCTGAGAATTTCCTCTCAGGATAATATGCCCGCCTCTACCTCCGTCACCTCCGTCAGGTCCACCTTTTTCTACAAACTTTTCACGGCGAAAATGCACCGAACCAGCCCCACCCTTTCCGGAACGGCAATAAATCTTGACGTAATCTATAAAGTTAACGTTTGACACTTTTTTTGGCTTTAGTTACCCATCCAAGGGTAGTTGTTAAATAAATAATGCAGCTATCTTTTCGAGGTAGATTTTATCTGTCTCCGAAAAATCATCCAGTTTGTCGCTATCCACATCCAGCACCATCGTTACGTTTCCTTCTTTGTCAATAACAGGCACTACAATTTCTGATTTTGAGTCAGAACTACAGGCAATATGCCCTGGAAATGCCTCCACGTCTGGCACAATTACAGTAGCTTTGGTAGTATAGCAATACCCACAAACCCCTTTATCAAAATCAATGCGGGTACAGGCAATCGGTCCCTGAAAAGGACCCAGTACAAGCTGATTTTCTTTTTTCAAATAAAAACCTATCCAAAAAAAGTCAAAAGCCTGCTTTAAAGCTGCTGTTACATTAGCCAGATTAGCAATCAGGTCTTTTTCAACACTTATCAGGGCTTTAATTTGAGGCAATAAAGTTTCGTATGTTTCAGTTCGGGTAGCATTATCAGGAATAATCAGTGTCTCTGCCATAGTATTTCTTTTATTTTATGCAATCGCAAAATTAGGGAAAAAACTGTTTTTGTCCTTATTTTGTCAATTCTGAAACCCTTTATGTGAGTTTCAGGTAAAGGTGAACGATTTTATTAGTGTGTTTCGTTCCAAAATCTGATTATTAAAATGTACGACATACTCATTATTGGTGGCGGAATTGTAGGAAATGCCACCGCTTTACGTCTGAAAGAAAAAAATCCTGCTCTTAAAATAGCTGTCTTAGAGAAAGAAAGTGCTTTAGCCAGACATCAGACAGGACATAATTCGGGAGTAATTCATTCGGGTATTTACTACAAACCAGGCAGTCTGAAAGCCGAAAATTGCATCAGAGGTTATCAGCAGTTGATTGAATTTTGCCAGAAAGAGAATGTGAAATATGACCTTTGCGGAAAAATCATCGTAGCTACGGATGAAAACGAACTAACACCTCTCCAAAATATCTATGAACGTGGTATAGCAAATGGACTTACTAACCTAAAACGTCTTAATTCCAGCAAAGAATTACAGGAATATGAGCCTCATGTAAATGGCATTGCAGGCATAGTTGTGCCTCAAACCGGAATTATCGATTATACAGAAGTTACCAATAAATATGCAGAAGTGTTCAGGAGAAACGGAGGAGAAATATTTACAGAAACGCTGGTATTGGGTCTGGAATATCATGCCAAAGACAATATTTCAGTAATTAAGACTTCAAAAGGCGATTTTAAAACCAAGTTGATTATTAATTGTGCCGGACTTTTTTCGGATGAAATAGCTGCCATAGGAAAAGAAAGGATAGATGTTCGGATTATCCCTTTCAGAGGTGAGTATTATGAAATAAAGCCTGAAAAGCATTATCTGGTAAAAAATCTGATTTATCCGGTTCCTGACCCTAATTTCCCATTTCTGGGGGTTCATTTTACCCGTATGATTCATGGTGGCGTAGAAGCCGGACCGAATGCAGTGTTTGCCTTCAAAAAAGAAGGGTACAAAAAAACCGATTTCAGTTTTAGGGATGTGAGTCGTGCATTGGCATGGAAGGGTTTTCAGAAAGTAATGATGAAATACTGGAAAACTGGATTAGGTGAATATTACCGCTCTTTTTCAAAAGCAGCATTTACCAAAGCCCTGCAAAAATTAGTGCCTGAAATTCAGGAAAATGACCTTATGCCAGGTGGAGCAGGTGTAAGGGCTCAGGCATGTGACCGCAACGGTGGGCTTTTAGATGATTTTATGATTCTGGAAGAAAAACATATTATCAACGTATGTAATGCTCCTTCGCCAGCTGCCACTTCCTCCCTCTCTATCGGACAAACCGTATCAGAAATGGCGTTAAATCGTTTTGAAAAATAAGACAACTATGCTCGAAACACTTAACCATTTAGATACAGACTTTTTTCTTTTTCTGAATCATTTGCATGCAGATGGCTTAGATGAAGCAATGTACTGGATTTCAGAAACCAAAGTCTGGATTCCTTTTTATGGGCTGATTATTTTTTTGCTGTTTCGTAGCCTTACCTGGCAAAAAGCTATAGTGGCGATTTTGGCAATAGTATTACTTATTGTATTGACTGACAGAATTTCGTCAGGCTTTTTCAAGCCAACATTTCATCGGTTACGACCTACGCATGAGCCTGCCATAGAAAAAGAAGTACATATCGTACATGATTACAGGGGTGGAGATTATGGATTTATTTCTTCTCATGCAGCCAATACCTTCGGATTAGCCATGTTTTTGTTTTTGTTGCTTGGAAAAGCTAATAAAAAGTGGGCTTTATTATTTCTCTGGGCTGCTTTAGTATCTTACAGCCGGATTTATCTGGGAGTACATTATCCTTTGGATATACTATCAGGATGGCTTCTGGGAGTAATTTGTGCTTTAGGTATCTGGAAGATTACGCTATGGAGTTTTCAGAAAATAGAGCGTAATCAGCAAATTAAGAAGGGATGATGCTTTAAAAAATTGCCTCTGAAATTTACCCGCCGAATATTGTTTCCGGAAAGGAATTTTCTGCAATTATTTGGTCAACATGTTGGTAATAATTTTGGCTGAGCCTTTAACCAAACTGTTACTTACTTTCTTACAGGTTTCATTTGTTTCATTATCAGCTTTTTTCACTTGAGGGTCAATTACAGGTTTTTCCTGTTGTTTTACCTGAGTGTGATGGGCTGTACAAGACATAAAACCGGAATAAGAAACTTTTGCATCGCCTTCTGTAGCCTGATGCGGAAATCCCATACTCATGCTCAATAACGCAATAGAGAGCAATAATGTAGAAATTTTAAGTTTTTTCATTTTAGGTAAAAAATTAAGATTCAAAAGGGTTTTCATAAGAGCTGCTGATTGACATTACAAAGGTAATAAACTTTTTCACTACTTTGCAATACAAGGTACTATATTTTTTAAATTATTTTTTTGATTTTTTTCGGGCTTCTCAGGACTTTTGGCAAAAAAGTCCTGAGAACCGAATAGCTGGTTAAACTATAATTAACTGTTACTCGCAATTGTAAGTTTCAAGTCTTGTGCCAACCTAAAAAAGCCTGTTTTTGAGCAATTTAAGGGTGTTAGCATTTCAAGAGTTGTTCGCCAGCGTACAAAAAGTGTTCGTTTCCGGACATTTTCAGAATTTCATTCTCTCCCTTATCTCTCTTCTTCCCTCTGAAATACACTGCGAAATAATAACCAGTTTCGATGAATAACTATTTAAAAGCGATGAACTGGTATTTTTTTGATGTAAAAGCTATTTTTTGTTTCTTGAAATAAGATGCAGTTTTTTTTCAAAAGTTACACTTAAGCAAAAATATTTTTTCATTTCTGTTTTTCTCATCTCTCCTATTGTCCGGCAAACAGCTTATCATACCATTCTAATAATTCTATTTCATTTACACTGATTCACGAATAAAACCACAAAGTCTATACTGGCGTTAATGTTCAACGGTTTTCTTAAATCATTTTTTATAAAAACTTATCAGAACTGTTTTCATCAGATATAGGTTTTATTGTCAGTTTCTAGGAATTACTAATTTTGTGCATTAGTGCTGTAAAAGTATAAAAGCAGATAATACCCTTTTGTTAAAAAACTTTAAATCAGTCATTTGAAAAACAATTTTGTTATAGTATCTTTCGAAACTTTCAGAAATTTTTGAAAATTATCTTATTACAGCAATACTTAAAATTATGGATATAAAAACATGGGTTTCGGCAATGCGGTTACGAACATTGCCACTTACACTCTCAAGCGTAGGAATGGGAAGTTTCCTGGCTGCCAGTTATGGAGCTTTCCGATGGGATGTATTTGTTTTATGTGCTTTGACCACAGTTTTCTTACAGATACTTTCAAATTTTGCCAATGATTATGGAGATTCTGTAAATGGAGCAGATCATTCGGGTCGTCAGGGACCCATGAGAGCTGTTCAGTCGGGATCTATTTCTGCTTCGCAGATGTTTAGAGCTATTATTGTATTGAGTGTGCTGGCATTGTGTTCGGGTATATCATTGCTCTGGATTGCCTTACAACAAAGCACCGTTGAAACTATTTTGTTCTTTTTCGGACTGGGATTACTCTCTATTGTAGCAGCAATAACTTATACAGCTGGTAAAAAACCTTATGGATATGCCGGATTGGGCGATTTAGCAGTTATCATATTTTTCGGATGGGTAGGTGTGCTGGGCACTTTTTATCTTTTTACTCACCAGTTTGATTTATTAATGATATTGCCCGCTACCAGTTGCGGGTTATTTGCCACAGCCGTACTCAATGTAAATAACATACGAGATATTGAGTCAGACTCAAAAGCTGGAAAAAAATCTATTCCGGTAAGAATAGGGAGGGAAAATGCCACTAAGTATCACTGGACATTACTTGCCGGAGGGCTGTTGTGCTCTATTGTATATGTAATTGCTAATTACAAAGACGGCTGGCAGTTTTTGTTTTTATTAACCCTCCCTTTATTCTTCAAGAATGCGATTGGGATATATCAAAAAGAAAAACCTTCTGAAATAGATCCTTATCTGAAGCAAATGGCTCTCACCAGCTTGATTTTTATGCTGACATTCGGAATCGGACAACTTATCTGAGAATCTTTTAGAATAAAAAAGGGAGGTCAATATTAATATCGACCTCCCTTTTTTATGAGATTGTATGAAATATGATATTTATTTTTCAAAATATCATCAGGAATATGTCTTTCAGCAGTTCTTTTAGTTTCCTTTTGTATTAACAGTATCCTTTCCATAAAGCTTTTCACGAATTTTTGCGGCACGGGCTTCAGCTACCGAATCCTTCGGATATTTTACCTTAGTCTGGCGGGCAGGCTCACCTTCTTTTCCGTAAACATATTCATTTTTGGCGTTGTGATCTTTAAATGCAATATTGTTATAATTATCCCCGCATTTGATAGCAATCGTTAAAATCAGGATAGCTCCGATGGTGTATATGATTCTGTCCATGTTTGTAAAAAAGGTTTCGTTGCAAAAATAGAAGCCTGTTTGATAAAAACATAATTTTTTCAGAAAGTTTTGAAAGAAAAATACGACAAAAATCCTTACTTTTGACTTCTGCTTGTTAAGCCTTACTATCCCTCCAGCTTTACCAGAAGGCAGATAATATTAAAAAAATTCTAATCAGATGCCCTGTTTTAGTAAAATCCTCTACACATTTGCATCATTACTACCGCTTTTCACGGATTGATTTATTTTTATGTGGAAAAAAATTGCTCAGTTTACCTTAGCTTACCGGACTGCTTTTATTATCGGAACAATTATTTTAACGATATTAATGGCAATTCAGGCACGGAAAGCAGAACTCACTTACGATTATATAGCTATTGTACCCTCAGATGATGAAGAATTGATCTATTTCAAAAAGTTTAAAGAAATTTTTGGAGAAGACAGCAATGTAATTGCCCTAGGTATGCAGGATAGTTCAGTTTATGAATTACCTAATTTTATCAAATTTAAGACCTTATCAGATTCCATTGCTCAAGTCAAAGGGGTAACCAGTGTTTTTTCTCTTCCCAAATTACAGTTCATTTCTAAAGACGCAACAGACAAACTTAGTTTTCAGCCTGTCTTTAAAAACACCCCTGCTTCACAAAAAGAACTCGACAGCCTTATAAATTTTACAAAGACCCTTAAGTTCTATGACTCCCAGGTAATTAATCCTCAAAATGGAGCAACAGTTCTACTCATTACCATTGATAAAGCCATTCTTAATTCGCCTAAACGACAGATAATGACTAACCATGTAATGGCACTTACCTCAAAATTTGAAGAAGCTACCAAAATTAAACTACGTTATGCTGGTATTCCTATTATAAGGTCAGTGATGGGAACAAAAGTACAGGCAGAACTCAAGTTATTTCTGGTATTGTCTATTGTTGTTACAGCCCTTACCTTGTTGTTGTTTTTCAGAGCCTGGGATGCTATGGTTTTTCCATTACTTGTAATTGGTGTGGTAGTAGTATGGACATTAGGAACTATAGGATTGCTGGGTTATAAAATTACTTTACTTACAGGTTTGATTCCTTCCATTATTGTAGTGATGAGTATTCCTACGTGTATTTACCTGCTTAACAAATACCATCAGGAGTATATAAAACATAAAAATAAAGAAAAAGCCCTGATACAGACTATCAGCAAACTTGGTCTGGCAAGCTTTCTGATTAATGCCACCACAGCTGTTGGTTTTATTGTCTGGATCACTAACCATGTAGATATTCTTACCGAATTTGGAATAGTGGCAGGTATCAATGTATTTGTAGCATTTTTTATTTCGCTTTTTCTTATCCCAGCTTTCTTTTCTTATCTGCCCGACCCTAGCCACCGGAAACTCAAGTATCTGGACTCTAAAAGTATGGCAACCATATTAAACTGGCTGGACAATTTTGTAAAAAAGTATCCAATCGCTATCTATACAACTACAGCTTTACTTACTGCAATTTCTATTTATGGCATAACCCGGATTTCGTCAGAAACTCACATGATGGAAGATTTGCCGAATGGCAACCGTATTAAAGAAGATTTGGCTTTTTTCGAAACAAACTTTAAAGGAGTAATGCCTCTTGAAATAGTGGTAGATACCGGCGAAAAGCAAGGCATTACCAAGATAAAGAACCTGCAAAAAATAGATGAACTGGAGCAAATATTGAGTAAAAACGCTGCCCTTTCCAAACCAGTTTCTATGATTCCCTTTTTAAAAGGTGTCAGGCAGGCATATTACAATGGCAATCCTGAGTTTTATGACTTACCTACCAGTCAGGACAGACCTCAGATTATGCTGGCTTTACGCAAAATGGCTCGTGAAAACCAAAACACAGCCGAAGGAACGGGTGGAAAAATTATGCGTTCGTTTGTGGATACTGCCGGCAGACAGATGCGTATTTCATTAAAGGTGGCTGATATTGGTTCTTACCGACTTGACACTTTGATAAAAAACTCTATTAATCCGGCAATTGCATCTACATTTAAAGATACCAAAATAACAGCCAAAGTCACAGGGACTACCCTGCTCTTTACCAAAGGCAATGCTTATCTTAATGATAGCCTGCTTTCCAGTCTGATATCCTCTCTGATAGTAATCGCTGTATTAACAGCCTTTCTTTTTACAAGTGCCCGAATTATCATTATCTGTTTGATACCCAATATCATAGCTTTAGTATTAACAGGGGGATTAATGGGTTTTTTAAACATTCCCCTCAAACCTGCAACAGCTCTTATTTTCAGTATTTCTTTTGGAATCATTGTGGATGTATCTACTCACTATTTAGCACGCTACCGACAGGAAATTAAGTTTAATAAGTTGAGTGTAAGAGAGGCAGTAAAAATTACCACAATGGAAACCGGAGCAAGTATTATTTATTCTTCTATTATTCTCTTTTTTGGCTTCGTGATTTTTGTATGGTCGGGGTTTGGTGGAACGGTTGCTCTCGGTATTTTGATGTCGGCTTCTATGTTGCTTGCCATGATAACGAACCTTACTTTGCTGCCTGCTTTATTGATTACTTTTGACAGCAAACGCAATGAAGATGCCACTTCAATGCTGATAGATGAAGAAGAATTTTATACAGAACATGAAGACGAAGAAATTGATGTAAATCTACTTCAGGTAAAACAGGAAGGCGAGGATAGTAAGAATGAGGTATAAGTGTTTTATATATTTTTTTACTGATATTTAGCACATGAAAAATCTGACAATTGCTCTTTTTGTGATTTGTATTTTATCACTGTCAGCTTGCCAACAGCCAAACAAGGACTTGGAAAATACCCAATGGCAGGTAATAAAACTTGACTCACTTACTATTCCTCCTGGGCATGTTCTTGACTTTAAGGACAATAATAAATGTTACTTACATCTTGATGCCAACTCCTGTCATGGCGATTATACCACAGCAAGTAATAATCAAGTACATTTCCAGATGCTGGCTTGTACAGAAATGTGTTGTGATTCAGCAAGTAGTGTAAAACTTGCTGATATTCTGCGAAAGACCCGTGAATATGAAATAAAGGATAGTGAACTTTTACTAAAAGGCGAGGGTCTCATACAACTGACAAAAGTTTCTAAATAGGTATTTGTTTCAAAATAATCGGAACAACCATGAAATTTCTCGATCTGTTTTGTTTGGTATTTTTAGGTACTGAGATAAAATCAGATAGCCCTAAATCCCCGCAAGGGTCAATTATTTAATCGCTGATTGTCAGTTTTTTAACCCTTATGGGGTTCGTTTTTTTATATCAATTAATTTTCTCTCTCTACTTATCTACTAAAAATAATCTTATTCTTTCCCATATACTTTCTCACCATTCAGGTAGGTAGCTTCTACATGGGTTTCCAGAATCTTTTTTACATCTACTTTCATTAAATCCTGGCTGAGGATCACAAAATCTGCAAACTTGCCGGTTTCAAGACTGCCTTTTTCTTTTTCTTCAAAATTAGACTTAGCAGCCCAGATTGTCATACCTCTGAGTGTTTCTTCACGACTTAAAGCATTTTCAGCCTGAAAACCATTTGCCGGATAAAATTTAGAATCTACCCGAAAAACAGAAGCCAGAAAAGTTTTAAATGGGCTGATGTCTTCTACCGGGAAATCTGTTCCCAGAGGAAGCCAGCCATTTTGCTTTAATAAATCTTTGTAAGCATAAGCATATTTAACACGGGCAGCACCTAATCGCAGCATTGCCCAATACATATCCGAAGTAGCATGAGTAGGCTGCACAGAAGGAACAATATTATAGTTAGCAAACAACGCAAAGTCATTCATATTCACTACCTGAGCATGCTCAATACGCCAACGTTTGTCATTTTTACCTTTCAAAACCTGAGCATAAGTATTCAGAATCTGCCGGTTAGCAGAATCTCCAATAGCATGCGTACACATCTGAAAGTCAGTAGTTGCCAGTTTTTCGGCTATTTCTTTAAAGTGTTGGGGTTTGCTGAGCAAAAAACCTCCCCAGGCAGGTTTATCAGAATAGGGTTGCAACAAGCAAGCTCCACGTGAGCCCAGAGCTCCATCTCCATAAACTTTAAAACTCCTTATATTAAGACGATCTGTTTTGTAAGGACCTTTAGGCAAATAACGGGCATAATTCAATGAGTCGTCACTCAACATTACATACAAACGTATTTTCAGTCTACCTGATTTTTGTAATTCATCAATTACACCTGCTTCATCAGCCATTAATCCACAATCATCTACAGTAGTCAGTCCTACCGAAAAACAGTTTTTTTCAGCATCTGTCAATGCTTTTTCTATTTTAGCTTTTGAAGGTGGCGGAATAATACGTGAAACTAAATCTACAGCATTATCAACCAAAATACCGGTAAGTTTACCATTTTTTACTTCGATAGTACCTCCGGTAAGAGCTTGACCGACTTTTATACCTGCCTTATCCAAAGCTGCCTGATTAACAATAGCAGCATGCCCGTCTATACGTGTCAAAATAACCGGTTTGTCTGGTAAAATACTATCCAGACGGCTTTTGTCTGGAAATTCGTTATTCTCCCAGTCATTCTGATCCCAGCCTCTGCCAATAATCCAGTCTTGAGAGCTATTTTTTGAGAATTCAGCTACTTTTTGAATAATATCGTTCCAGCTCTTTGTTCCTGTTAAATCCACAGTTTGCAAGCCCAGCCCATATCTGTAAAAATGAGCATGGGCATCAATAAAACCAGGGTAAACAGCTTTGCCCTGAGCATCTATTTTATCTTTAGAATGATAAGATTCCAGGATTTCTTTGTTGCTGCCTACTGCCAGTATTTTACCATCTTTTACAGCAAAGGCTTCTGCTATGTCAAATTTTTCGTTTACTGTATAAACTGCCGCATGGTGAATAATCAGATCAGCATCTTTCTGGCAAGAGAATAATAATAACGAAAAGCTAACCAGTAAAAAAGTTTGTTTTATGAGACTCATGGTAAACGCAGCACTTCTAATTAATGTAAGCTTGAGGTTAGACTTGTTTGCAAATTAGTATTTGCCAAATATTTAGTAATTTTACCTCTAATTTATTACTAACTTTCACTCAGTCAAAGTTCTCTCCTATTTTTTTGAATACCTATCTGCCTGTGGCAGGCATCAATAGACTCTTTTTTCTCACTTGGCAATCCCAGACTCGTATTAATTTAAAACCTGATTGTGTAAGAAGATTTGGTAAGTCTTGAAAAATCCGTATAAATCTTTTTTTCAAGACTCACCAAATCTCAACCTGAAACCTTAGAAAGTGGTTACGAAAGTGAGAAGTATGTTATTGTTAAGCAATAACGAAGCGTCGGTTTATAACCTGATATTTTGTTAGTCAGCTTTCTATGAAAAACTGATTTTTACTTATTACTTCAATAGCTTTGGGATTATTTCACAAATCCCACTCCTACTGTACTGTTTGAAAATTCATCTATTAGAATAAAAGCTCCATTTGAAGGATTGTCGGTATATCTGTCAGCAAAAACCGGCTGGGCTGTCCGAATGTTAACGTATCCTATTTGATTTAAGGTAAGCTGCTGACTATCAAACACCTCATCAAAAGTCTGTACATTTACTACAGATTCTATTGCAGAGATTTTAGCTTTTACACGATTAATACCATGTTGTAGTAAATATGTCTTTCCTGAAGTAAGGGGCTGGTGCTCTAGCCAGCAAACTCTTGCTGTAAATTCTTTCAGGCTTTCAGGAGAATAACCGGTTTTTACTAACATATTGCCCCGACTTATATCAATATCATCCTCCAATGTAATTACTACCGACTCTCTTGCATGAGCTTTATGAAGGGTTTCACCAAACTTTTCAATCGTTTTGATAACAGATGACTGCCCTGTTGGTAAAACTGTAATTTTATCGCCAACTTCAAAATACCCACTTGCTATTTTGCCAGCATAACCTCTGTAATCATGAAAATCTTCGGACATTGGACGTACTACAAACTGCACCGGAAACCGAGCCAGATTAGATTCACTTTTGCCTTCTCCGCCTGAGGTCAGATTAATTTCTTCGAGTGTAGTAAGCAAACTTTCTCCTTTGTACCACGTCATCTCACTCGACTTTTTAGTAATATTTTCACCATAAAGCGAAGATATAGGTATAAATTCAATAGCTTGTCCTGAATAACTGGCTTTATTGATTAATTCCTGAAAGTCAGCAACTATCTCATCAAACCTGCTTTCTGAATAATTTACCAAATCCATTTTATTGATACACACCAGTATTTTTTGCATCCGCAGCATAGAGGCAATATAGAAATGCCTGTACGTTTGCTCTACTACGCCATGTCGTGCATCTACTAATATTAAAGATACCTCAGCATTAGAAGCACCGGTTACCATATTGCGGGTATATTCAAAATGACCCGGCGTATCAGCAATGATATATTTGCGATGAGAGGTAGAAAAATAAATATGGGCTACATCTATGGTAATGCCTTGTTCTCTTTCAGCGATTAAACCATCGGTGAGCAGCGATAAGTCAACAAATCCTAATCCTTTACGCTGACTTGTTTTTTCAATAGCTTCCAGTTTGTCTTGTGTTACAGACTGTGTTTCATATAAAAGTCTGCCGATTAAAGTACTTTTTCCATCATCTACACTTCCGGCAGTAGCAATTCTAAGAATATCCATGATAAATAATTAAAATAAACTTATTTAAACACATTTAAAAGTGTTCTGATACTCAACAAAATAATCAAGATCCCTACCATTATCATCAGGGTTTTGGGCTTGATTTTGGTACAAATATAGGCAGCAAATGGTGCTGCTGCCACTCCACCCAGCAATAATCCCAGGGTGATAATGAAATTATTTACTCCCATCATTACCGTAAAAGTGCCGGCTCCGGCAAGAGCAATAAAAAACTCAGCCAGATTTACAGAGCCAATGGTATATTTGGCATCACGTCCGTTACCAATAAGGGTAGAAGCTACTACAGGTCCCCAGCCTCCGCCACCAATGGCATCTACAAAACCACCAACAGCCGCCAGCGGAACTATATTTTTTGTTTTCTTTTTTGGAGTTTTCTTTTTTAAAGCCTTGCTGATAATAACACCACCCATGATAAGCAAATACCCTGAAATAAAAGGTTTTATCACTTTTCCGTCTATTGAAGTAAGAATATAAGCCCCCAGTATAGCTCCGATTACACCCGGAATCAACAAATTTCTGAATAATTTTTTATTGACATTTTTAAACTTGAGATGTGACAAACCTGAGGCTCCCGCAGTAAAGACCTCAGCAATGTGTACGCTGGCACTCGCAGCAGCCGGGTTTACACCCACACTCATCAAAAAAGTAGTAGAACTAATGCCATAAGCCATACCCAATGCTCCGTCTATGGTTTGAGCCAAAAAACCTACCAGAATATAAATTAGAAAATCGCCTGTAAAAACACCATCCTGCACACTTTTTACTACTACATCAATATTATAAATAAACAAGATAACCAGTAAAACCACCATTGTTAAGCCCAAACCTAACATTATCCAACGGCGGGAAGGGTCAGATGTGCTTATATTTTCAGGAACTGTATTTTCAGGAAGTGTTTCGGAAATCATTTCGGTCGGGTTTTCTGAATGAAGCATTTGTTAAATATTTTCTACTTGGCTTAAATAGTTAATTGTGCAAAGTTAAATAAACTCTACTAATTTAATAGACTTAGTTGTAATATTTTTCCTTAAAAATTTCGGATGGCTTATCATAAAAAAATAGAGCCGGATATTTTCCGGCTCTCTTTTTTAAGATATGTCTTTTTATCTGAAGTTTTGGTCAAAAACCAGTGAAATATAATACAATCCTCCAATGGTTGGTCCTCCGGCATATTGTAAATATTTGTAATTAAATACATTAGCTCCTCCTACTTTGACTGTGCTTTTTATAGAAGGGAGTTTGAGTGTTACCTGTGCATCAATGTTATTGTAGGCAGGTATTACCCCTGTAACCAACGGACTTTCCCACAAAAATGTATCCTGCCATTTCCAGACTACATTAAATCCTAAGTTTTTCACTATTTCCCTATTTCCAAACGACACATTTGAGGCATATTTTGGTGTATTGAATCCTGTTACAAAAATATCAGAGGTTTCGTTGGTTTTCAGGTTATTGTAGCTAAAATTTCCCGACAAAGTGTATTTTTTATATAAATTCCAGGTTATTCCTAAAGCCGTTCCATAACTGTTGTAATCATTTTTGGCATTAGTATAAACTCTGTAACGGTCTTGTCCTTTGCTTGCACTATTTCCTCCGCTGGCTGCCTGTGGATCTCTGTTTCGGTCGACCATAGCAATGACAGCAGCATCTGAACCTACTGTTTCGCCTTTTGGAACAAACACCTGCACCTGCCCCAGAAAACCATTATAAACATTGGTATAAGCATCAATATCTACAACTAGTTTATTATCTAGTAATATGCTTTTATACCCAATTTCAAAAGAACTGATTCGTTCTGGACGGGATTCAGGTAAATTAGCAACTACCAGTAAATTTCGGTTGGCAAGAGCAGCAGCATCTGTATTTCCGGCAGCTTTTACGGCTGCATTAAAGTTTACTACTGATGCCTGTGTATAGCTGTTATCAAGATAGCCTAATCCCTGATTGATATAAGAAAGACTTCCTACCCTTTTTACCCTGCCATTATTTACATAAGACAATGCTTCAAACAAAGCAGGGAAGCGATAGCCTTGCTGGTAAGTGACTCTAAAATTATGGAGTTTGTTTAAAGTATAAACAGCTGCCAGCCTTGGCGTAAATTTTGCCTGAAATTCAGGATTATAATCATAACGTAATGAACCAAATAACTTTAGTTTATTATCAAAAAATGTTTTGGTTACCTGAGCAAAAGCTCCATATTTTTTGTAGTAAACATTATTTCCAAAACTACCATCTGCCTGAGGTTTATTCCTCTCATCAATCGGACGGCTGAAATCCACAAAGTTATTTCCATCTGGAATAATCTCATAAATTCGGGCATCTCCCCCTATAAGTAAATCAAAGATTTTTACCCTTTTTGATAAATCCCATTGTGCCTCCGCATGATACATACGGCTTTTTTGAATCAGAGCAGCTCCACCCGTTGCCGGAGCATCAGGTATCTGACTTGATTTAATATCCCAATTGTTGATATGACGGATAGTATTTTTTAGATCTTCAAATGCCTGTGTTCCTGGCTCTACACGTCCGGCATCTGCCTGTGTACGGGCATATTTATTAGCATCTGCCAGATTTGCAGAGGTCAGTGCTCCTCCATTTTGGGTAGCATAAGCAGTCAGGGCATTTTTGTATTTTGTTCCCCAGACACTTCCACTCCCGCCACTGGAAAGGTCAAGATTGTCAGCAAGAGGCTTCACATTATAAGAATCGCCTGTATTTTCAAGGGAAACATAGCTTCTGATTGTAAATTCACTACCTTTCAGTTCAAGTTTATGGTTTTGTACAATTACGTTATCGAGTTGTATCTTATTTCCCCGTTGAAAAACGCCATCCATTTTGCCGACCCTGTAAGCATAAGATAGCTCTAAATGCTCATTGATTCTATAACCGAGGGTAGCATCAAACTTCAGGTTGTCTACAATAGGATTAACAAGGTCTTTTTCCCAATATCCGGTACGGGCAACTGTCAAAGTCTGATTTGTTTTTCCATTGATAGTCAATCCGGTAATAGATACAGTGTTACTACCTGCCAAGGCATCATCTCCATATTTATTCCATCCGTCAAATACGATATTATTAGCCCCGTTTAATTCCGGGAAAGATGGATTAGCCGATTTTAGATAGTTAGGATTCTGGTCAATACGGCTATCCGAAAGCCAATCTGTACCTCTCAAATAGCCGAAATTCACTTTAAAGGCAAATTTATTATTAAATACTTTAGCATATCTTACTGCACTTTCCGTAAAAATGCTCAAATCTCTGCCTGTACCACCTACGTGATTGATACCTGTTTTTTGATACACACTCAAACCCTGATAGTTCCAGACATTTTTGGTCAACAGGTTTGCCATACCATTGATAGCATTCATCCCATACAAGGCAGAGGCTGCTCCAGGTGTAATTTCTACACTTTCAATATCAAGTTCGGTAGGTCCAATAGCATTTCCAAGTGGTACACCCAGCGTAGCTGCCTGCATATCTATGCCATCTACCAATTGCATAAACCGGAAATTATTGGGGATATTAAAACCACGGGTATTAGGTATTTTAAAAGTAAGGCTTGAAGTAGTCATTTGTACCCCTTTTACACTTCCCAGAGCATCATAAAAACTGGGAGCAGCTGCCTCTTTTATAGCCCGAATATCCAGTTTTTCGATTGCAACCGGTGATTTTAATATGCTTTCTTCTACCCGTGATGCTGTCACTACTACTTCCTGCCCAAGTAACGATTGTGTAGTAAGCTCGATGCTAAGTTTATCTGATATGCTTGTTACTTCAAACTCCTGTGTTGAGTAGCCGACAAAAGAAAAAACAAGGGTAAATGGAAATTTTAATTTTGTTTTTAATGAAAATTTACCTTCAGCATCGGTAATAGTACCTGTAATGGTATTTTTTATCTGAATATTAGCTCCTGGAAGTGGTTCTTTAGTTTCTTTGTCTACAATTGTACCAGATATAAGTATAAGATTATCTTGTGCAAAAACCTCCTGCAATCCGGCACTCATTACTAAAACCACAAGCGTAAGTAGTATTTTTTTCATGAAACATTAAAAATAGTTTGAAGTAAATAATTAAGTGCAGTAAAGGTATAAAATTAATCACTACCAAATCAATAGGAATTGTATACTTTTATAAAAAAATTAAGGTCAGAAAATATTTTCTGACCTTATCACTTCAAAATCTATAGTTCTTAATATACTCTGTATCGTTTATCATCAATTTTAGCTGCTTCCCGAAGGGCTTCTTCTGCCAATCTTGGAATAAAGTTCTGCATTTGCTTCAATTGATTTTTATATTGGGTATAATCAGCTATTTCAGGAGCAGCTACCAAACGTGTAGTTTCTACAATAATTACTCCATTTTCACCTGCAAAAGGTTTAGAACGCTGTCCCTCTTTCAGTCCAAAGGCTTTGCCACCAGCTACCGGGTCACTGCCCAATGCACCCAAACTAGGACTTCCAAGAGATATTTCAGGAGCATTTCCAATTTGAGCTGTTACTCCAAATCCTTTGGCAATGTCTTCTAAAGTTCCGGTTTTGCCATTGAGTTTTGCCAAAATCTGTTCGCCCTTCAATTGTTTTCTCACTTCATAAGTAAGTTGCTCCTTAAAATTCTGCCAGTCGTCATTATTTTTTTCTGTTTTACCAGCCAGAGCAGCTACCACAAAAAATTGGTCGCCAATAGAGAAAGGTTCCTGACGAACTTCTCCTACTTTTGCATCATTTGCCCATCGTACAATCTCACGGGCATCAGACAGAGTATTCAGGTTATCAGAGTTAGGACTCACTCTATCAGCACTAAGCAATTGCAACGTTGGGTCTTTTTTCACAGCTTCTCTAAACGCTTCGATATCTTTACTATCAGCCGCCAGTTTACTGGCTTTGGCATAAATTGCTTCACGGGTAGCATCTGTAGAAGCAATGTTACGTTGTACGCCTGCTATTTTATACTTAGTTCGATTAGGTCCATCGGTAATTTTAATAATATGATAACCATGCTCTGTTTTCACTAATTTATCAATCAAACCAACTCTGCCAAACTTATAAACAGCATCTTCAAAAGGTTTTACAAAACCGCCTCCTTTTGTATACCAACCTAAATCTCCACCACGAACTGCTGAATTCTGATCTGTACTGAATTGACGAGCTAATTCTTCAAAATTCTCACCTTTTTTTAGACGATTTAAAATTTCTATGGCCTTATCATTGCCATCTTGTGTTGTATCTCTTAATAGTATATGACTTATTTTAAAGGAAGTTACTGTATCTTCTTTTGTATCTACCAATTTATAAATAGAGTATACACTACCTTCTTTATAAGGTCCATTAATACCTCCTTTGATAAAGCTCTTCACATCTTCCTGTAAATAAGCAGGTAGTTCATACGCTGCCTGATAAGTATAGGGGAATGGAACATCAGAGCGAGACATGGCATAAAGAGAATCGTTTTCAGCTATTGCCAGTTCTTTAGCAGATTTTTTAATTTCTTCCAAAAAATAAGCAGAATCTTCCCGTGAAGGCATTATCTGAAAACTTACGTACTGAATAGTACGACTCTCTACAGATTTATATTTCTCTTTGTTTTTATTGTAATAGTCTTTCAGTTGGTCGTCAGTTACTTTGACAGTAGAATCAGGGATACTAAAATAGGGGACAAAAAGATATTTTATATCAGCTTTGGCGGTTTGATTTTCGTATTCACGTTGTGCTTCGGCTTTTGTAACGTAAGCAGATAGTTTAAACAGATTATCATACTTTTCTCTCAAACGTTTTTTACGAAGACTTTCTTCAAAACGTACCCACTGTCTTTTTTGATCAATTGGCAATGAGTCAAGACGGGTCTTCAAAAATTGCACAACCTGTTGCTTGTCAAACTGCTTGGTAAGTGGATTAACAAAGTATTGCTGAATAGTAGGGTCAATATTATTTCCCTGTACAATATCTACCAATTCATCGTCGGTTACTGTCAAGCCTAACTTACGGATTTCTTTATCAATACTATATTTTTCAAAAAGACGATTCCAGGCTACTTCTCTAATTTGAACTCTTTGTTGCTCATTGACAGGCTGACCACCAAACATTTCTTGTTCTGTAGCTTGCATTTCTGCCTGAAATTCTTCTGTAGAAATAGAATTTCCAGCAATGCTGCCTACACTTTTGTTGTTTTGCCCTCCAAAAAGAGCTGACATATTCTTTACTTCACTGCTTATTACAAACAGGAACAAGACTAAAATCATAAATCCAATCAACAACCAGCCAAACCGGTTTCGAATCGTGCTAATAACTGCCATACTAAAATAATAGTTTTATGGAGATGTGGCTTAATTTTGACAAGACTGTCTTGTTGTAAAAGAAAACCTTGCCAGAATAAATTATAATTTTTAAAAACGGAGTGCAAAGCTATGAGAAAACAAGCTAATTTCCAATGCCTATTTTTCTATCCCAAGTAGTTCTACATCAAAAAGAAGTACTGAGTTAGGAGGAATCTGACCATTACCTGCCCCACGTTCACCATAAGCTAGTTCGCTGGGTATTACTAATTTCCATTTTGAGCCTACATTCATCAGTTGCAGAGCTTCTGTCCAGCCCGGAATTACCTGATCAACACCAAATACAGCAGGTTCGTTTCTATCAACTGAGCTGTCAAATTTCTTACCATCCGGAAGAGTACCTGTATAATGTACTTTCACCCTGTCAGTAACTTTAGGCTTAGGACCTGTACCTGTACTGATTACCTGATATTGCAGTCCACTTGGCAATACTACCACACCCGGCTTAGCTTTATTGGTTTCCAGACATTTTATACCCTCTTCTTTGACTGCTTCCATTTTTTTCATATAAAGCATCTGAAAGTGTTGCTGTAGAAGAGGTCCGGCTTGCTCTGCTGAAATAAGAGTAGGCTTTTTATTATAAAAATCAGTAAGTCCCTTAGAAAAAACTTCAGCATTAATTGAATCCAGTCCCTGAGATTGCAACATCTGACAAATTGAAACCCCTATGGCATAATTAACACTGTCAGATTTATTTTTTAGAGAAAATGGTGGAGGTGCCGGGGCTGGGACGGGTTCATTTTTTTTCTTTTTTTTAGATTCTTTTTGGGCAACTGCCGGCATTATTACCAGTATGGCAAACAAAACAAAAGATATTTTTTTTAACAGATTCATTTAATTTCCTGATTTAGAATTTATGAGATTACAAAAATAAGGTATAAGATTTTATAAAAGATTATTTTTTCAAAAATCGTCTGCTCATTCCCGTGAACTTGTATAATTAACTATGCTGGCGTAGCTTTGTTAGCTAGCCAACTTTGATAGTCTGTTTATTTTAGTTCTTTGTTTGACAAGCATTTGTCTTATTATCAGCCGTTTTTATCGAAATCTGTGTTCTCAAAACCCTGTATATTAAAAGCATTAGAAAAAAACAGCTTATTTTTGCAAATTAATTCGCTATACAAATCTTTCTATTATGGTCAATTACTTTTACCAACAAAAGACTTTCAGTTTTTCTGCCGGTATTGTATTGATGTTTTTGATAACTTCTTTCCACAGTGGTGTATTTACCCAATCGTCAAATACTCCTTTAAAAGTTTCGGGAATTATAGCATCTCTTGTTAAACAACCTTTATTAGAATGGACCCGTGACAGTCTTAATATAAGTGCCAGTCTTCATCCTGACACACCCTTGTTTTATGAGGACAACGACTTTCAGTTAGTATGGCTTACTCCTGAGCATCCTCTTCCTCAAGCTGATTCTCTTATCAATACTCTGGCATTTGCTTATCGGGATGGCTTGGACACAACGACATATTACCTGCCACAAATCCGGCAACTTAAACAGGAAACGTATAGCAGGTATCTAAAATTATATGATTTTGAAAGACTGGCACGACTGGATGTTTTGCTGACAGATGCTTACCTGCAATATGCCCGCGATTTATATGAATGCCCTTTTATTCCTTCCAAGTCAGACACTACCTGGATTGCAAAGGCTCGTGTAAAAAAAGATTTTAAAATACATTTGACCAAAGCAGTTACTTCTAATCAAATTAAAAAATCACTGGAAGAACTGATACCCTCTCATGAAAATTATAAGCAGTTAAGAAATCAGTTGCTTGTTTATCAGAAAATAGTAAGCCGGGGAGGATGGGAAAAAATAAATCCTGAAAAAGCGGTAAAATTAAAGCAGGGGGATGCTGATTCTCTGATAGTAGTGCTCAAAAAACACTTACTTCTAACTAAAGATTACTGGATTGAAGGCAAACCAGATAGCTTATATGACGAAAAACTGACAAAAGCACTAAAAAGATATCAAACTCGCCACAATCTTGACCCAAATGGCAAGCTCGATAAATACACTATACAACTTCTGAATATTCCGGCAGAGTATTTTTTAAAACGAATTATGCTCAACATGGAACGCTTTAAGTGGCTTCCCGAATCGTATGGCGATAACTATGTATTGGTAAATATTCCAGCGTTTGAGTTGGGTGTATATGAAAAGAAAACTTGTAAAGTGATGGACATGAGGGTGATTGTAGGGCAGGGTAAAACAGCTACCCCTATTTTTAGTGATACGATGGAACACCTCATTTTTAGTCCTGAATGGAGTGTACCTCTCAGTATTGCCCGTAAGGAAATGCTACCCCTTCTCCGTCATGATCCGACATTGATAGAAGCACAGGGTATTCAGGTTTATAAAGATTGGGGCATCAAAGCCAAAACCGTAAGTATGTATGATATAAATTGGGAAGAACTCAGACCAGACCAGTTTAACTATCGCCTTGTCGCTCGTCCCGGCATTAACAATCCTCTGGGTTTTGTGATGTTTCAGTTTCCTAACCCCATGCATATCTACCTCCACGATACTCCTTTTGATGGGTTATTTACAGTTCGCCGACGAGACTTTAGTCATGGTTGCATTCGTATTCAGTATCCAGGTCATCTTGCCAAGTATATCCTGGAAGCCGATTCCAGCTGGACTCGCAACAAAATCATAGAATATGCTGAAAAGCCAAAACCCGTTAAAATAAATATCCCTAAAAAGAAAATATTTGTTCATTTGGTTTATCAGACTGCTTATGTAGATGAATTAGGAAAACTGCAATTCAGAGAAGATATTTACAACCACGATGTTCGTCATATTAAAGCAATAGAAACAGCTCGAAAGCGGGCAAAAAATCAACAACTTATTACTAAAAAATAATAGACAGTACGTCAAAGTTAAAAATCACTAAATCTTTGTGAGAGTTTCACTTAAACACTGATTTTCAAAACCTTAACCCTTGAGAAGTTAGGTTTTTTGTACATATTAATTTTCTCTCTCAGCTTAAGGAAATTTCACCTTCTTTTGTCAAGCTTTTATGCCACAAATTCTTAATAAAGCCCAGACTTTACAAAAAATCAAACGGATGGCGTTTGAAATCTATGAAAATCATTTTCAGGAAACAGAATTAATATTGGCTGGTATCTGGGACAGAGGATATATTCTTGCCGAAATGTTGCAAACTGAACTTGCTGCCATTGCTCCTTTTAAGACCTCGCTTGTAAAAGTGAGCATGGATAAATTTACACCTACCCAGACGGATATTACGCTGGATTGTGAAACTACGTTTCTTGAAAAAAAAGTGGTTATTCTGATAGACGATGTTTTAAACAGTGGCAGAACCCTGATTTACAGTCTGAAACCTTTTCTGAAAACTGATATTAAAAAATTACAAACTGTGGTATTAGTAAAAAGGAGCTATCGTTCTTTTCCGGTGGGTGCTGATTATGTAGGCTATTCTCTTTCTACTACCATTCAGGAACATATTGAAGTAATTTTAGATGATGAAGAAAAGTTTGGCGTTTATCTTTACTAAACTAAATTGCAATCACAAAGCCTTCTGGAAACAGTTTCAGAAGGCTTTGTGATTATATATACTTACTCTTTCGCCAAAACTATTACCGTACCACGCCTGTTGGCAAAATTTTTGGTATCATAAATAAGCTCTATTTTGGTAATAATCCTCTCATTGCCTCTTAAATCAATGACACGAGTTTCTCCACCAGCAGCAATATTGTTGCGAATTTCTACATCCTGAACCATGCCATTACCGAAATAAACTTTCATATCATGAAAATTAATAGCTCCACCTTTGACCATCAGTTTGAGCTTGGTAAACTTGCCTTTCATGGCTGTTACAACAATTACATCCCTGTCTAATTTATAGTCAACTTTTCTTGTACCAATAATTTCCCATTCACCAGTTAATCTCTGACGTTGTGCCATTATCTGAAAATTTGTTATCAGAGCAAAAATCAAAGCCAGTACCAATACATTCTTTTTCATACGATTACGCTTGTTTTAGTTTTTAATGAGTTAGAACGTATCACATAGAAATAGTTTAAAGTCTGATGGATATTTCCCAAAAAAATCAGCTTTCTATATACCGAAATAGTAATTACGTCAGTTTTCGTACGATTTAATTATCAAACTCTTATATTTAGCCCCATATCCTGTTCAAAGTTTCTTAGTTACCTATCTTATTTATAAAAACAATGAATTTAAAAGAAATATGTAGTGAAGCCGTCAATCTGACCAAAGAAGTAGGGAATTTCTTGCGTACTGAAGCAGCTTCTTTTGACCTCTCCAAGATTGAATATAAAGGTCATCATAACAATCTGGTTTCTTATGTAGACAAGGAAGCTGAAAAAGCACTTGTCAGTCGATTGGCAAATATTTTACCAGAGGCAGGCTTTATTACTGAAGAAGAAACCATTAATAAATTTTCTGATGAACTGAACTGGGTAATAGACCCACTCGATGGCACAACCAACTTTATGCATGGCTTACCCATCTTTGCCATCAGCATTGGGCTGGTAAAGAAAAACAAAGCAATTCTAGGAATAGTATATGATGTTAGTCGTGACGAATGTTTCTATGCATGGCAAGGTGGTGGAGCTTATTGTAATAAAGAAAAACTCCGAATTTCGGCTGCACAAAGCCTGAAAGACAGCCTTATGTCAACAGGTTTTCCATATTATGACTTTGCCAAATCGAAAGAATATTTAGATATTTTTAATGAACTGATGCAAAAAACACATGGATTGCGTAGACTAGGTTCGGCAGCTATTGACATTGCTTATGTAGCTGCCGGACGTTTTGAGGGCTTTTTTGAATATAATCTTAATGCCTGGGATGTAGCTGGTGGCATTGCCCTGGTTGAGGAAGCTGGTGGCAGGGTAAGCGATTTTGCAGGGGGAGACAATGGTATTTTTGGAAAATCACTGATAGCTGGCTGCTCTCCGACACTGCATGCAGAATTGCTAGAAGTAGTACAACGACACTGGAACCAATAAAAAAGAGAATGAAGCAATGCTTCATTCTCTTTCTATCACCTCAATATAATAATATTTTAGTTTACAATCTTAGACCGGATAGCTTTCACTTTATTGGTAATATCGATAAGGTCTTTGTCTTTTAACATCAAATCTCCTTTATTATTCTTGATTTGCTCTTTCAGGTTAGAAGATTTATAAACAGCAGATAATTCTTCAAGTCCTTTGAGATACTCCTCAAGAGCAGCATCTTTTTCCTTTTTAGCACCTTTCACAATTTTAATCAAATCATTGAGAGAGCTTTCCTGATCAACGATGGTCTGAATTAACTGTGTAAGCACGCCACTGTTTTTAAGTTCAGCAGGGTAGTTTTCAACCATACCTGTAGAAAGATATAAACCTTCTACAAATGTACCGGTAGCTACCAAAGCTGCAATATTATTACGGTCAGATTTTTTCAGGAAATCATCAGCAGCTTTCATGCTCGAATTTACAATACTTACTAAAGAATCTTTCTTGGCAAGATTATCCTGAAAACGTTTTTGTACAGCAGGGTCAAAAACCTGTGTAACACCTACCTGATCAGCGAGTTTCTGAGCTGCTTTTACTGTATTGATAATATCCTGAGTTTTGTTATAAACTGACAAGTAACCAATATCTGCACCAAATATACCCAAGTTAACCGCTGCTTTTTCAGAAGTAGTAGTATAGTTATCTGCCTTACGATAAGGGTTTATAAGAGTCGGCATAAAATCAGCACCTGTACTCTGAATCATCGCCGGAATTTGAGAAACTGGAGGCAATTCGCTGAGAATTTGAGGGTCATTTTTCATCATAGCCGCAGTATCCGGTAGTGAACTTGTGGTGTCAGTTACGTCATTGGCTTTGTCTTTGCCGGAGTTGCACGAACTAAACATGAGCAAACCTGCCAGCAGGCAAGCCGAGAGTGTTGATACGTATTTCATAATGAGGGTTTAGGTTTGGACATAAAGTGCTGAAATATTTTTCGCAGTTTTGCAAGCATACAAAGAAAAGAAATTTTCTTATACAAAATGCTATTTACTTAAACTTTTAAAGCTAGCTATTATTTTTTTGACAATAGTGTTGCTCTTGTCATTTCACGCTTTCCAGGGGGTCCGGGCAATCTTTCTACCTCAAAGCCTGTTTCTTTAAGAATTCTTTTGAAAACACCTTTTGCACAATAAGTAACCAATATTCCAGAGGGTTTTATTATAGCAGCCAGTTTTCTGAAAATACTTTCTTCCCACATTTCAGCTTGTCTGGAGGGAGCAAATGCATCAAAATATACTAAATCAAAAAGATTATCTGTTGAGAATTGCTGAAGCTGACAAATAGCCTTGTAAAGAAAAAAGTTTTCCTGAAGTTGTATCAATCTGTTAGGCTCTCCATTATGAATTGAATAAAAAAGCTGTTTTGCAGTCTTTTTATCTTGCATCATGTCAGGGTAATTGAGCATTTCTGCTATTTCTGAAGCTACAGGATATGGCTCAATGGCAGTATAGTAGACAATGAAATCTTTCACAAGAGGATGAAGAACTGTAAGCAATACATTCAGTCCGGTGCCCATGCCTACTTCCAGAATATGCAATGTGTCTTTTATCTCAATGTGTTCTAAACCATTTTTGATAAACACATGCTCAGACTCCTGCAAAGCCCCATGACGGGAGTGATAATTCTCACCAAATACTTCACTAAATAAGGTATGAGAATTATCACCAGTACTTTGTAAAATCAGGCTCATCTTTACTACTCGGGAGGAAACTCTATATTAAAATACTTTTCTGTTTACATCAAAATTTTCAAGATAGTCTGCTACCCTTCTCACAAACATACCTCCTAGTGCCCCATCAATTACCCGATGGTCATAAGAATGTGAAAGGAACATGAGTTGCCTGATACCCAATGTATCACCATAAGGCGTTTCGATAACAGCAGGTTTCTTTTGTACAGCTCCGAAAGACATAATAGCTACCTGGGGCTGCATAATAATAGGAGTTCCCATTACATTACCGAAGGTTCCAATGTTAGACATTGTATAAGTGCCCCCTTCCAAATCTTCCAGTTTCAACTTATTTTCTCTGGCACGTTTGGCAAGGTCATTTACCTTTTTAGTAAGCCCCACCAGATTAAGCTGGTCTGCATTATGAATAACCGGAACTATAAGATTACCAGTTGGCAGAGCTACTGCCATTCCGATATTGATGTCTTTTTTAACAATAATTTTATCTCCGTCCACCGAAATATTAATCATCGGAAAATCCCGCAGGGCTTTTACAACCGCTTCAATAAAAATTGGTGTAAATGTGATAATATCTCCTTCCCGTTCCTTAAACTCATTTTTTACTTTATTTCTCCAATATACAATATTAGTAACATCAGCCTCTACAAAAGATGTTACATGAGGCGAAATACGTTTGGACTCAACCATACGTTGGGCTATCATCTTACGCATTCTGTCCATTTCAATAATTTCTACTCTACCATTTACAGATAATGCCGGGCTTTCTACAGGTTCATCAGGCTCAGATTTAAAGTATTTCACTTCCTGAACTGTTGCAGGCTCATCTTCAACCTTTTTCGCATCTAGCTCTTCTTCAATCTTTTTATCCTCAACCAAAGCAAGCTCTTCTGTTTTTATATCTTCACTTACTTTTTCAACCGGTATTGAGACTTCTTCTTTTATTTCATAACTCTGTGAGTAAGGTTTGTCAAGTGAAATAAAATTACCTGTTGATTTCTCTAATGGGATAGAGAGTACCTTATCCGTTGGCTTAACAATTTCTACTATTTCACCTGTCAGAGGTTTCTCCAGTGAAGTATCTATTGTTTTTTCAAGATTAATATCTGACTTGCTCAATTCAGGTTCTGATTTTTTAGTTACTTCTGTGACTGGTATTTCCTCTTCAGAAAGTATTCCTTTTTTGAAATTCACATAATTGAGAATATCTTTTTTTGTAACCCGGTTATCACCTCCTGTACCTGGAATAAACTCAAGTTCTTGCATAGAAATGCCTTCTTCTCGGGCAATAGTAAGTACTAATGGCGAATAAAATCTGCCAGTTGCCGGCTCAGATAGTTTGAAAGGATTCACTTTTTCGGTAGCCTGAGGCTCAGCTTTGGAGACTATAGTGGTATTTATTAATGTTTCTATTTGGGTTTCCAACTGATGACTTTCTGTTGTTACAGATTCTTCTACATTGACAGGAATTACCTCGTCGGCTTTATTAGTGCCAAGACCCGCTTCTTCACTGACAGACAAATTAGAAGATTCGTCATTATTTTTAGGTTGTGAGGCTGGTATTACCGGCTGGCTGCTTGATAATGGTGTAGTACTAATTAAGGCAATAGTAGCTCCAATCGGAACCACATCTCCTTCTTTCACCAAAATATCCATAATGTATCCTGCCTGAACAGCCGGAACTTCGGTATCTACTTTATCAGTTGCCACCTCCAGCACAGATTCATCCTGCTCTATTCTGTCGCCCACTTTTTTAAGCCAACGCAGGATAGTGCCTTCCATTATACTTTCACCCATTTTGGGCATCACCATTTCAAAAAGAGCCATATTTGTTCAGGTTTTCTGGTTTAGAGTATCCGTACTTCATTTGAAATCCGGAAGAGGTTTTTACATGACAATAATACTTTACGCAAAAATATACTTTTCTTATAAAAGTCAAGAGTTCCCGATTAAATTCACTCGTAACAGGTTAAGTAATGCCCCTGCTCCCAATCTTATATTGATGTCTCTATCCCGGAAAAACTGTACCTTTTTGGTAATTGTCTTTTCACCATCAGCGTATGCAAGCCAGATAGTCCCCACAGGTTTTTCTTCACTGCCACCATCTGGTCCGGCAATGCCTGTATCTGCTATACCAATATCAGTTCCCATTTTTCTTCTTACCCCTTCTGCCATTTCTCTTACAACTTCTTCACTTACAGCCCCATACTTTTCAAGGGTTTCTGGCTTTACACCTAACTGACTTACTTTTACAGCATTGGCATAAGCTACCACTCCTCCATAAAAATAACGTGAAGAGCCAGGTACTTTTGTAATCAGGTGAGATGTCTGTCCACCTGTACAGCTCTCGGCGATAGAAAGTGTTTTGTTTTGAGCTACCAACAATTTTCCTACTACTTCTTCAAGTTCTTCATTATCATATCCAAAAATATGTTGTGAAATAAGTGGCAAAACTTTGTTTATTTCTTCCCGTACGTCTGATTTTAGCTGCTCCATATCGCTTCCTGTGGCAGTCAGACGAAGTTTTACCTGTCCGGAAGAAGGCAAATATGCCAAGCCAATATGAGAGGGAAGGTTATCCTCCCATTTTTCAATGGTATCAGCCAAATAAGACTCACCAATACCTATTGTGCGAATAAACTTATGATAAATATTAGGAGTCTTAAAAAATGCCTGTATTCGGGGTAGCATTTCTGTTTTCATTAAACCTTCCATTTCTCTTGGAACGCCAGGCATTGAAATAAAAACTTTACCATTTGTCTCAAACCACATTCCTGGAGCTGTACCAAATTTATTAGAAACAAAAGTACAGTTTTTCGGAAGTAAAGCCTGCTGACGATTAGTTTCGGTAAGTTCTCTGCCCAGTCGGTCAAAAAAAGCTGTTACATCAGCTAAAGCTCCTTCATGAATTTCGAGTGTAGTATTAAAAAATTCGGCTAAAGTCTTTTTAGTAATATCATCTTTGGTAGGACCAAGTCCACCAGTCATCAGGATAATATCTGCTCTCTGCGAAGCTTCAGACAATATTTGAAGAATACGTTCCCGCTGGTCACCCACCGAAGATTTTCTGACAGTTTTGATACCTATTTTATCAAGTTCAGCACTAATAAATTGGGTATTGGTATCTGTAATTTGTCCGTATAAAATTTCATCACCAATGGTAATAATTTCAGCTAAAATCATATCACAATAAAAGAATGTAGAAAATATGAGTTGGGTGCAAGTTACTTATTTTTTAAACTTTCTAACTTTTTGCAGGGAATTTGCAAAAGTTCTTCTTTGGGAGAGAGTCTGTTTTCAGAAAAGTAGTAATAAACTATAATAATTGTATCTTCTTTGTTGAGCTTGTCGAAAAAATCACTCACAGGTTTGTCATTTCCTTAAAAACATAATGATCTTTAAATTCATAAAGTCTGATTAGTCTGTTCTTTCGGTTTCTGATTTCTATATACCTTGCCGGAAGTGTATAAGCTATATCGCCGGAATGATAGATGACAAGTGTATCATTTCTATTAAAATAAGTTACAGACGAAAGAGGCTTATCCCTCATAACCTGATTACCACTACCAACTATTTTATGATTAAGATAAATCTGCCAGTTTGTGATAGTATCTCCTGAACAAAACGGTGATGCTTGTAGCCGTATAAAAAAGAAAAAGCAGATAAACCCAATTATCAATTTCATAAATAAATGTGAAAGGGTAAAAACAAAAAACGCTGACAAAACTAATATAGTTTGTCAGCGTTCGGTTAAAGTCTTTATAAAAATCAGAAAGTAACTTCTACCAGTTTTATTTTTTCGGTTTTGCTGCGTTTACCCGATTTTTCATAGTAATAAATCGTAAGTTTTTCATCTTCACCCAGATAATCAAAAAAATCAGCTACTTTAAAACTCATTTGTTCAGAACCAGACTGATCTTCGAAAGTATATTTTTTCAAAACTACGCCATTCTTATTTACTACTTCCAGATACTTAGTTTTAGGAATCGGGGTAAATGTAGTATAGTTTACAGCAAAAACAGCAGATTTGGAAATCATATCCAGTTGTATGGTCTTAATTTTGGATTTGGCATTTTCGGTGATAAGTAGTTTGTTATTGACATATACTTCCCAACTGTCAATTGTATCAGTTTTGGGAGCTGGTTTCGCAAAAATGAAAGTAGTAACAAAAAAAACAGACAAAAATAATGCAATATTTTTCATAAAAAGTGCAATTTTTAAAATCTCAAAATAAAACACTGTAAAAAAAACGGGTAATCAGAACAGGTTAAAGGATTCGTTTTATGAATCAGGAAAAGTCACTCTTTGTAACCAGCCACCTACTTAAGACTTACTTTTCTGAAGCAACTGCTACATCAAATTTCTTTGAAAATGCGTTTTTTTAACAGCGTTGTGCAAAGTTACACTTTTTTTAGAAAAAACTAGCTTTTTCTGTGAAATGATTTAGGATTTAATAAGATTTTTTTGAACTATTCTGATTTATCAGCTTTTTAGGCTAATAATCGGCTTTTTATCAACTTATCAGCAAAAACCTAATCAAAAAGAGGTAATTTTTACTTTAACAACTGACAGGTTGATTATTTTTTATTTATTTCTTTCCTGTTATTTTTGCTCAAAAACTAACAGACACACTGCTACTTTCTATCTTCGATTTCATGTTTTCCCGCAGGTTTCATTCTTTTATTCATGTTGTTGTATTTTTTAATCTAGTTTGGTTTTCTATACCTGTACTTTCACAAACTCCGGAAGGATTTCATGAAGAGTTAATACGTCTTAAAACTCTTATTGAAAAACATCACGTAAGTCCCCGCAAAATTGATGACAAATTATCGGAAGATATTTTTCGTGCATTTATAGGACTGACAGATAGCCGACATCTTATTTTTACAGAACCTGACATCAATAAACTTAAGAAATATCGTCTTTCTATCGACAATGAAATGCAGGGAGAATCGTCTGATTTTATGAAAGATTTTATCAGTATATATCGGGCAAGATTAGAAAAAACAGCAGCACTGATAGAGCAGGCAGGTGAAAAGCCCTTTGACTTTTCTGTAAAGAGTAAATTATATCATGCAGATAAAGATACTTTGTGGTTTCCGAAAGACGATAAAGAGGCTTTGAATATCTGGGTAAAACTTCTGAAATATAAGACTCTGGGTTTATTGTTTAACAAGTATGGCAAAAATGACGAAAAATCAGTCAGTAAAGCCGAAATGCTACAACACGAACCTGAAATCAGAGAAAAGGCAAGACTTTTTGAAAGACGAAAAATCAAACGCATTCTACAACATCCTGACGGCTTTGAGAAATATGTAGCCTCAAAATTCTTACAGGCAGTATCTCTCAGTTTTGATCCACACTCGGTATATCTGACTATGACTGACCTTGAGCATTACCAGGACCAACTGTCACGTGAAGCTTTTTCGTTTGGTTTGGATTTAACTGAAAATGAAGAAGGTGAGATTGAGATAGAAAGATTGATTCCGGGAGGTCCGGCATGGAAAAGTAATGAACTTCATAAAGACGATGTGCTGCTTAAATTACAATGGAAAGACAAAGAAGCAGTTGACCTGACAGGTGCTGACTTGGAAGAGGTAACTGACATGCTTGAACAAACCAACACAGGCATACTGGAAATTACAGTTCGTAAAACCAATGGAGTGATTAAAACTGTACAATTGGCAAAAGCCAAAATTCGTGAAGATGAGAATGTAGTAAAAAGTTTTATACTCAATGGTGATAAAAAGATAGGTTATATTTCTTTACCTGGTTTTTATAGTGAATGGGAAGGAAAATCAAACTCAGGTTGTGCCAATGATGTAGCCCGGGAAATCCTGAAAATGAAAAAAGAAGGTATTGAAGGTATTATCTTGGATTTACGGTTCAACGGGGGTGGTTCACTGGATGAAGGTTTAAATCTGGCAGGTATTTTTATCAATGAAGGACCACTGGTAGTAGCTGTTCAGCGTGACCGCAAACCTGTGGTACAAAAAGACCCTAATCGTGGGACGGTTTTTGATGGTCCTCTTGTTGTGATGACCAACGGACAGAGTGCTTCTGCATCAGAAATTTTGGCTTCTACTTTACAGGATTATAACAGGGCTCTGATAGTAGGTAGTCGTACTTTTGGCAAATCTACCGGACAACAAATTCTTCCTGTAGATACAACAATGAGAAGCTTGCGGGGAAGCAAAGATAAACTCACAGGCTTTATTGCTCTTACTGTACTTAAACTTTATCGGGTTACAGGCAAGACAGCCCAGCTAACAGGTGTAAAACCAGATATTGAGTTTCCGGATTTGTATGACTACCTTAATTATAACGAAAAATCAATGGCTCATGCTTTGCCATCTGACTCTGTAAGTAAAAAGATATATTATACACCCCTGCCACCACTCCCGATAAAAGAATTATCCGAAAAAAATAAAGCTCGTGTTGCTCAGAATGATGATTTTAAAAATACGGCTGCTCTTGCTAAAAGACTATCTGACTTTGGAAAAAATACAGAAGAAATTCCATTAGACTGGGATTCTTATATAGTCTGGAATAAAAAGTATGCAGCCTTGTGGGATGACCTGAAAAAGGTAGACCATAAAGGTGATAATCTTAAAGTAGAAAGTTTGTCTGCTGACGCAAAACTACTTGCTATGGATCTTTATGGAAAAGAAATCAACGACATATTAATTGAAAACATAAAGAACGACAACCAACTTGGTGAGACTTACAAAATTATAAATGACTTAGTAAATCTATGGAAAAAATAACCATCTTTAACTCTCTTTCAAACATGAAGAAACAACTTTTACCCTTTGTTATACTATTTACCACCCAAATCCTTTTCGCTCAAACACCCACTCAGTTTCCCACACCTGTTTCTTATCTGGATTACCTGAATGCCCAGCATAAGCAGGTTTTAGAAAATTTTATGAGTTATAGCAGCACAGTAGCACACAGCAAAAAAGCAAAAAAAATTGAAGCCCGTCGTAAAGAATTGATTACAGCTGCTCTCAACGCCAAAAAGCAGGTAAAAGCGACTAACCCGACCTATGAAGGCGGTAAAGCCCTGCGTGATAGTGCTGCTGCTTTTTTTGAAATAAACTATAACCTGCTGAATGATGACTATGCCAAAATTGTGGATTTGGAAGAAGTAGCAGAGCAATCTTATGATGCTATGGAAGCTTATTTTAGGATTCAGGATATTGTTGATGAAAAAATAAAAAAAGCCAACCAAAGCATGACCAACCAATATCAAGCCTATGCTGATAAAAATAATATCCGACTTGTGGAAGGCAAGGAAGATGAGCTGAGCAAAAAAGTAACTGCCGTAAACAAAGTAAATCACTACCATCGCCAGTTATTTCTTATAAAATTCAAATGCAGCAATCAGGAACAATACATAGTGCAGGCAATGAACAAAAAAGACCTCAATGCCATTGAACAAAGCAAAAACGTATTGCTTAAATATACTGAAGAGAGCTTACAAAAACTAGATACTGTAAAAGCCTACGAAAACGACCGTTCTCTGATAGATGCCTGCCGTAAATCTATTCTGTTTTACCAGTCAGAAGCCAAAGAGTATATGCCTGTGATGCTCGATTTTTATGTAAAAGAAGACAACTTTGCTAAAATCAAAAAAGCTTTTGAAGCCAAAAAGCCTAACGAGCGTACTCAGGAATCTGTAAATGAATATAATACTTTAGTAAAAGAAGTAAATACAGCTGTAGAGAAGTATAATAAAACCAACAAAATGCTCAACGAAAAGAGAGTGGAAATTGACGAAAACTGGAATAAAGCCACCAACCGGTTCGTAGATGTGCATACTCCTAAGTATTAATAAAAAAACAGGCTGAGCAATCAGCCTGTTTTTTTATTCTCAGAATAACTTTGAATATGCCAGAAACCAGCGATAAGGCAGTTCTCCTTTGGTAGCTGTCTGGTAGTCGGCATAGCTGCATGGAATAATGAGTGGCTCTTTGCGATGAGGATGAGGCACAGCTACCCACCATTTTTCCAGCATATTGTCTTTATAAAATACCAGTTCGTGAATGTCTTTTTGAGAAAGCTGTACTGCAAAACGGGTATAGGCATTACTTTCAAATTCAGGTTCATGTGGGCGGTGATAATAACCCTCTACTACATACCAAATCATGGTAGCAATTACACCGGCGGTTTGTCCCCATTCATCAAATTCAGGGTTGTATTCATAAAAACCAATAGATGACATCCTTTCCGAAAGACCTGCATACCAGCAAAGCTGGCAGGCTTCTTCACCTGTCATTCCAAAAGGCTGGGCATGGTAATTGCCCGGAGCATCGTGACGTTTAAGAGCAGTAATATCAAAAGCTATCAGATTAGCTTCTCTTATCAAAGGCTCTGTTTCTCTCATATTCTCCCGCAATTGCCCCAATCTTACTACTTTTTGCTCCATCTTTTCCAAAATCCTGATATTCTCTGCACCTACCAGATAAGACTGATAACCTAACAAAGTATAATTAAAAAGATAATTAGGCTCATGCAACAGCAGGCTGTGTATATGATTTTGAGACAAAGGCGACGAAAACGGACTGTCCATATCAGCAAAAGCATCTACGTTAAGCACACATACATCTTCCTGCAAATTTTCATAAGCCCAGTATTGCCCCAGCATCAAATCATGAGATCCACCAATAATTATAGGTAACACATTAAAAGTCATCAGTATCTCACATACTTCCCTAAGTCGCAGATAAGTATCTTCTACACTTTCGCCAAGTCTCAAATCACCTAAATCAACTATCTGATAAGTGCCTGTACCTTTTTTAAGCTGGTAAAAGCGTTTTCTAATCTCCAGAGCAGCCGCCGATGTACCCCGATTGGTATCTGTTCCCCGCTCTTCTGGCACTCCAATCAGAGCAATATGAGCAGCTTGCCAGTCAGGCAGTTCATTAAAATGAATCTGAATATGATTCCAGATAAAATCAGAGCCGGTAAGGTCTGCAAAATCCTGAAATTGCAGAGGACGAAGAAATATGGAGAGATTCAAAACGATTTCTTGTTTGAAATTCCGGTTACAAATTTAACTATAAACCGTTTATGCAAAATAAAGCAACTGTTAAGAGTTTTAAAATTGTTTTTCTAATTTTGAACGTTATAAAGCACAATAGCTATATATTTTTAATAAACAATTCTTAACCCCGGAACGGAAAACTATGACACTGAAAGAACAGATTGAAGCTGACCTGAAAAAAGCCATGCTTGCTAAAGATGAAGATGGAAAAAGAGCTTTAAGAGCCATTAAATCATTGATTTTGCTGGAAGAAACCAAAGAAGGCAGCCACGGCACACTTACTCCTGAAGACGAAATCAGGTTGCTTACCAAAGCAGCCAAACAACGCAAAGACTCCATAGAAATTTATGTACAGCAGGCTCGTGAAGACCTTGCCGGGGTAGAGAGAAAAGACCTTGAGGTGATCGAACGCTATCTGCCCAAGCAACTTACGGCTGAAGAACTTAAAGAAAAATTGCAGGAAATTATTACAAGAGTGGGTGCCAAATCTCCTGCCGAAATGGGTAAAGTAATGGGAGTAGCTACCAAAGAACTTGCCGGACTTGCTGATGGAAAGGTAATTTCTGAAATGGTAAAAACTATTTTAAACAGTTGATATTGCTATTTTTTGCTGAAATAATAATACCAGCTACAAAAGCAAAAACCCAGGCTTTTTAATGAAAATTTTAGACATTCTTATTCTCATTCCACTGTTATATGGAGCTTACAATGGCTTTAAAAGAGGACTTCTTCTTGAAATCATTGCCGTAGTGGCTTCTGTTGCAGGTTTTTTGTTTGGGTTGAGATTTTTAGGATGGGGATTAAATTTTTTAAAACCTTATCTGGGAGATAGTCAATTTTTACCTTATCTGGGTTTTGCTATGGTATTTTTTCCGGTAGTTTTGCTTATCAACAGACTGGGATGGATGCTTCGCAAAAGTCTTCGTTACAGTTTGCTTGGCAATTTTGACAGCATGGCTGGGGCTATTGTTGGCATATTTAGCTGGGGCTTGGGCGTAAGCACATTTTTGATGCTTGCCAATTATGTAAAAGCCATCCCACCAGCAGCTAAAAAAGATACCGTTGTGTATCCGGTAGTGTTGCCTCTTGCTCCAACGGTTATGTCAAAAGTTTCAAAAATCCTGCCTATGGGTGGTGATGTAGTGCAATATGTAAAAAAAGCCGTTCAGAATTATAATAAAGACCAATCCCCCAAACAAAATCTTACTCCATAAAAAAAAGGTTTTCAGCCAATAATTATATCGGCTGAAAACCTTTTTTTAAAGAGCAATAACCTTATTTTTTTTCAGTTTTTGCAGCAATTTTAGCAGTAATGGCAGTAGCTAAATTTTTAGCTTTTTTAGGACGACTATTGCCGTAACTTCCCATTGCTTGCTTGCCTTTTTTTGATTTCTTATCGCCTTTTCCCATGATTGTAGAAATATTTAGTTATTTTTTAGAAAAACAGATTGCAAATCTAATGCTCTTCTCTTAAAGTATCAAGTTGGCTTTGCATTCTTAAATTCACTTTTTTGGCATGAGACAAGCCTATTTTCACAAAAAAATTAATGAGTTTCGGGTACATTCTATCCTCAACACAAAAGTAAGCCTCTCTTTTCATTAAACATTGTGCCTGTTCACATTCAAAACAAATATTAATAAAAGCTAAAGGTTTCTTTTTTTCATAAAATACAATAGCATCTCTGTAAAAGGGGGCACAATCTTTAATTAAACTTACATATGAGCAATTAACAGTAAGAATTTGTGACAACGCTTTAACCTGTTTTTTAGAAAGAGTTTTAGCAATATACTTTTGATGCAGAGGATTTCCTGAACTGTCAAGAAAGCTACCATTTATCAGCCATTGGTTTTTATAAAGCTCCCCTCCCAGAAAATAGATGGAGTTGTCCAAACTTAGTACCTTTACTTCATCATAGTCTATTCCGGGAAAACTACAACTACCTGTATCATTGGTAGTTTTTGAAGTAGATTTTTCAGATTCAGGCTTACACGACAAGCTCAAAACAAACATTAAAAGAAAAATAAATTTTAAACCCGGTTTCATAAATTTCAGGATATTTATTGAAAAATGGGCATTTTCTTAAACAGACAAAAGATTTTGTACTTTTACAGAAACTAATTTATAAGACAATACTTTATCAAATAAAAATATACATCAGTCTATCTTAGGATGCAGACTGCAATATCAGCAATTATGGCTATAAAAAGAACACAAACCTCACGTACGAAAACTCGTACCGAACGAAAAGAAAAACCTCAACGCCTTCGCAAAAAAAGAGCAAACTCTGCCTCTCAGGGGGTAAAATATCAGCTTATGGAATACCTGCAATCCAATGCAGATAAGTCATTTGCGTTTAAACAATTGATTGGAAAGTTTGCAGGAAAAGATAAGAAATCAAAACTCAAATTTGAAGAGATATTGATGGGCTTGGTTGAAAATGAGCAGGTAAAAAAACTGGAAAATGGTAATTTTCAGATTAACAATGAACCTGATTTTGCTACCGGAACTATAGATTTTGTGAATCCAAATTATGCTTTTCTTATTTCAGAAGAGCACGAAGATGATATCTGGATTGGCATAGATGATTTAGCAGGGGCTTTGGATGGAGATACTGTAAAAGTACAAATTTTTGAAACTGGAAGAGGAAAGCGTCTGGAAGGAAAAGTATTAGAAATCGTACAACGAGCCAGAGAAACCTTTGTAGGTAAAATAGAAGTTTTGTCAAGATATGCATTTGTCATTCCTGATTACCGGAAGATGCATTACGATATATACGTACCGAAAGACCACATCGGCAGAGCAAAAGATGGAGATAAGGTAGTAGTAAAACTCACACAGTTTCCGAAGGGAGAAGAAAATCCAGAAGGCGTAGTGGTGCAGGTTTTAGGAAAAGCTGGTGAACATCAGACAGAAATGCATGCCATTATGGCTGAATATGGGCTTCCATTCCGTTTTCCGGCAGAAGTAGAGGCTGAGACTCAAAGCATGAAAACGAAGATTCCGGCTGCCGAAATTAAAAAACGCCGGGATTTCAGGAAGGTTACCACTTTTACTATTGACCCCGAAGATGCCAAAGATTTTGATGATGCTCTCTCTGTACAATTCCTGGAAAATGACAATATAGAAATTGGGGTACATATTGCAGATGTTACTCATTATGTACAGCCCGGTACTGAACTCGAGAAAGAAGCGTTCAGACGTGCCACTTCTGTTTATCTGGTGGACAGAACTATTCCGATGCTACCGGAAAAGATTTCAAATGAGTTGTGCTCTCTCAGACCTAACGAAGACAAACTCACCTTTTCAGCAGTTTTTGAAATGACCAAATCCGGAAAAATTGTGAAAGAATGGTTTGGCAGAACAGTTATCCATTCTGTACGCCGTTTTACATACGAACAAGCCCAGGAAGTGCTGGAAAATCAGGATGGTGATTATGTAAAAGAATTGCTTTTATTAAACGATTTGGCTAAAAAACTTCGTGACGAACGCATGAAAAAAGGAGCTATCAGTTTTGAATCAGTAGAAGTAAAATTTAAACTTGATGAAAGAGGTGTTCCGCTCGGCATTTTCCCTAAAATTCGGAAAGATGCTCACAAACTTATTGAGGAATTTATGCTTTTGGCAAATAAAAAAGTGGCAGAATATGTATTTAATCTGAATAAAACCAAAAATAAACTCACTATGGTTTATCGGACGCATGATGCCCCCAATGAAGAGAAGCTCAAAACGCTGGCTACTTTCGTAAAGAAATTTGGATATGAGATTGAAACTGAAACAGATAAAGTAGCCGCCTCTCTTAACCAGATGATTGAAAAAGTAGAAGGGAAACCCGAAGAAAATGCCCTCCAAAATCTGGCAATCCGAACTATGGCAAAGGCATTATACAGCACCAAAGCCATAGGTCATTTTGGACTGGCATTCCCACATTATACTCATTTTACTTCTCCTATACGTCGTTATCCGGATATGATGGCTCACCGGTTGTTGTGGCATTATCTTCACAATGGTGAATCAATAGATGTGGCTCAGGCAGAAGCCCAATGTAAACACTCTTCAGAAAGAGAAAAAAATGCTGCGGAAGCGGAAAGAGCATCTATCAAGTATAAACAGGTTGAATTTGTGCAACAAGCCGGAGACGGAGTATTTGAAGGTGTAGTTACAGGTGTTACAGAGTTTGGCGTATATGTAGAAATGGTAGCCAATCGATGTGAAGGTCTGGTAAGAATGGCAGATATGAACGATGATTTTTATGAATTAGATGCCAAAAACTACCGCATTGTAGGTCGTCATTCTGGTAATGTTATCAGTTTTGGAGATACAGTGTTTGTGAAAGTCAAATCTACCAACTTAGACCGCCGAACCATTGATTTGATTTTTGTGAAAGGCAATAAAGAAACCAGAAAAAAAGAAAATATTCCAGCAAAGAAAAACATACCATTGTCAGACAATATAACAGAATCATCACTTCCACCAAAAGGTAAACACAAATCTTTTGAAGAAGAATATGGATTTGAACTTTAAAATGATAGAAGCCTGATATTTTATTAGATATTCAATTAGTGATAGTAGTTACAAATGATGATAAACAGTCCCTCTTTATAATGAAAAAGGTTATTTTCTGAACGGAAAAAGGATATAAAGTTGAAGAATAAACCAACCGTTTTTTATTTATCATCATTTGTAATCAACATCATTTTTTTTGTTTTAATTGAAATATATTCCCTTCTGGGTCTTCTCCATCACAAATCCAATAGTCGTAATTGTTAAAGGTTTTTATTTCTTTCATTGAAATCATTTTGTCTATAAGAAGTTGCCTGAATTTTTTTATGTCTTCATCAATTTCAAACACAACTTTGGTGTTATTGTCAAACTTGAATTGAGGTTTAGTATTGTCAAAATATTGTTCGCCAATTTTATGAAGCCCAATTTTACAATTACCTGCTTTTAAAAGTAGCCATTCCGATTTTGATTCTTCAATTATATCAAGTTTTAAAATGTCAACATAAAAAGGTTTTAGGTTGTCCACACTTTGAACAAATATTATTATAGTGTCAAGATTTAATTTCATTGTCATAATTGATTTTTACTGTCCAATAATTTATTGATATAAAACTCTGTTTGATTGAACTTCTACATATTTCTGTCGATTTGAATATTTAGAATGTCACTTTACGCTTGCAGGCAATGTTTTTGGGCTTTGCGTTCGGCCGGGTTTCGGAACACAAAACTATCAACCAGCACTAAACTTGAATAGATGCACAAAGCTCCAAGTTTGCAGGTCAGCCCGCCTGACGCAAAACCCGTGTTACAAGCTGCCCTTCTTTCTGTCATATGTCGAATGGTGGATGTTTTGTGAATTGCTCCATTTCTTCTTCTAATTTTTTTAATTGCTCGTTTGTATAGGATGGCTCTATTCTGTGGGCAATATATTCAGCAAGGTCTATTGGTCCAACTGCTTTACTTAATGCTGGAACAACCACAAAAACTTTTCCTTCTGTTATTTTTCCTTCCCAATGTTCAGGTTCATCAGATATTTGAATTACTGCACTGTTCACTTCGTAGAAATTAGTATATAAAGCAAGTTGCTTTCCAGTCTTCATTATAACAATCGAGTGTCCACCTGACCATTTAAAGAAGCTGTCAAAATTTGCCATCGTATCTTTGTTTCCTAAAAATCCTGTGCCTCTGATTGGAAGTTTTTCTCTGTCACTTATATTTTTAGTCCACATACCTTGTCGAAGTAGGTCGGCAGATTTACTCTCTTTAAACGATGGATTTAACATTAATGAACCGATGCCCAAAGCAAGTTTACATAAAAATCTGTCGGCATAATTAATGCTAATCTTAACAGTGTTATTATGTGTTTTACCTTGCATTGATTTTAATTGCAAATGCAATTCAGAAAGATTTTCTGGTATTACTTGAAATTGGTCTAATGCTGGCTTGTCACCGTTGCCTAGATAGATTACTGATTTTTTAAAATTGGAAATTGTCGAAAAAATTATAGCTGGATGCCAAGCAGGATTATTTGAGCGGACAAAAAGAAAAACGAAGCCGTTGTCAATTTCCTTATTATAGGTCGTTGGAGGAACGCCAACAATTGGTGGACTGTATAGTTCTTCAGGATATGGTTCGTGAAAATGATAAATCGTGTCACCAGTCGGGCCAAGCCAAAATTCGCAAATTTTGTCACCAAATTTCAAGTCTTTTATTTCTCCAAAATATGTCAATGGGAGAACCGTCTTGTCTGTTAAATGGCAATACTTTTTTGCAACGTCCGCACGGTAGTTATTAATGAACCAACTCTTAATGAAAGGACTATCAATAAAAAGTCCACTTAAATTATTGCATCGTCCACAAACGTCATTAATGCTAAACGGGTTGTATGTGTCCAAGTTGCCACCAACTCCTCTGGGTAAAATATGCTCCTGAGAAAATTCATTGTCAGGCTTTTCTTTTTTACAGTATAAACAAATTTTTGTCATTGGTGTCGTCTGTTAGGGTTGCTTGTAACGTTTTACGTATTGGCGATGTTGGGGCATTTGAAAAACGTCCGTTCAACATTTGCACAAATGCCCAATAGAATAACAAATGTTGAGTTCACAACTGTCAGCCCCACTATTGCCAATACCATGTTGTGGCACGTAGTTTTTCCCCAATCCAATTTTCAGAACCCCCAAAACCTTCGTCCGATAAGTTTTTTGATTTTGTTAACTGCTTTCCATCCGTTTTCGGAATTTGTCATGATAACAACACCAAACCCTTTGTCAAGGCTGCCAATCATACTACAAATATAACCCATGTTATGTCCATCATGACCAAAAAACCTGACTCCAGTTCCCCTTACTTCATTGGAGAAGCCAAGTCCGTATTGAGCCATTACAGGTGTAGTCATTAATAGTGCGTTATCCTTACTGATGATATCATTGGAGTCGCCTCTTCTGGTTTTTTGAATGAAAATAAGAAACCTTGCCAGGTCAGTCGGTGTACTCCATAGCCCGCCCGAACTTTGAGGTCTTATCCGATAATATCTTCCGTCAATTGGTACATTTTTATATAGGTGTCCTGCTGCTATTGATTTGAATTGAGTATGTGATGGCACAGCTTCGAAAGTACTATTCAACATTCCTATGGGAACAAGTATCTCGTCTGATGCAATTTTTTCAAACTCTTTTTTTTCAACATCTTCCAATAGTGCCTCTAAAATCCAATAACCACAATTCGAATAAGAGAATTGTAGGCCTGGTGCTGCAATAATTTTAACTGCGTCATTTTCTGCTGGCTTTGTACCGTTCAGGCATTCAATGATGTTTGGAAGTTGGTCTCCTTCTTTGTACCCAGCGGTGTGATAAAAGCTATTGGCAACACCTCCTGTGTGACTTAAAAGTTGCTTGACGGTAATTGAAGATGTCTTGGTGAAATTATTCTTAGGAATGTGCCATGACATCAATTGATTGTCAATACTCTCGTTCAATAAAATCTTACCAATCTGAACTTTCTTCATAACCGCAAGTGAGGTAATTGATTTTGATATTGATGCGGCTTGAAAAAGTGTTTGTGCCGTTACGCTGTCTGCGAGTCCTGCTTCAGTTACTCCGAATCCCTTTGCCCAAACCACATCATAATTATCAATTAGAGCAACACTCACACCTACAGCTTTTGTGTCTCTAACGATTTTATCAATCTCTGCTGATAGGGATTGAAATCTATCCTGCCCAACAGTTGATTGGCACAACAATGTTGTCAGCATGAGAAGCCATCCAACTGACAGAAGTCTCTTACTTAGTAAACTCATAATGATTGAACTATGTGCCATAACTCAAAAATATACGAAACTCTTTCGAATCATAGCTTCGCAATAATGACTAAAATTAGTTGTATTTGCGAAAGTTTACAAACTGTTTTTAATAGAATTCCATTTACATAGTTTGAAAGTGCCGGTTAACACCATTATCAAGACTCATCTGGGATATGGGAAATATCTTTCACTCAAAGAGTATAGAGAAGTGGAAGTAGCATATCTGATTACCTTGAGTTGATTTTTCAAGACCAGGAAAGAAGTTCTAAATTCAAACTATTATTTTTCGTCCACTTGTAACGAGATATTCCAATAGATTCGATATAATTAAAACATCTGAGCGAATAAACCCACCATTATTAACTTTACCCAAAATATGGAGGTAGGGCAATAGTAGTCCATGAGGTAGCCATTATGAGATATATAAACGTAATTTTGACTTAGAAGGTGAGTTACTGAGAATAAGTCTTATTACTGAAGAAGGAGAAGATACAGGGGGGTGGGAGCCGGAAAGCTGGCATTTTCTCGAACTACTCCAACCTACTCAATCCAGCCGCCTGTTTCTCGTGAAGTACTATTACATTAATCCCTTTACGCTCATGAGAGATTTTCATGCAGTTTTTTTTACTCCTTATTTTGAGATTCTTTGAGCCGGTCAAAATGCTACCCTGATTATATCTTTCAGTATGTTAAAATAACAGGGAGAGAGAAACTATTGAGAAAATCGGCTAAACTGGTAAAACTTCCGGCAATATCCGTATCATATCCCGTTTCACGATATTTAAAATCCAACCCTTAACGCCTGCGGGGGTTTTATAGGTTAGTGTATGCCCATTCATCCAACCGTAACTTTTGTACTCTTGAATGCCTTGTTGGACACATATTGGGCATACACATTAGGCTCTCCCATAAAATCTTCCGTTTTATTTAAAATCTTTCAGTGACCACTGGTCTTTCCATCGGATAACGGGTCTCCCGTTTTCAAATTCTATCGGTAACCAGATATATCTTCCGTCAATCGGATTTTTAGGACTCCAACGGTCTGCCATGAAAATGAAAGCATTTTTTTTCCCTTTTACAGGAAGAATATAGGTACTTTGTGAATGAAAAGTAGTTTCGGCATCTTTGCCAACAGCCGGATTTCCCAAAGATTCCCATGTACCCCAAATTGATGTTGCACGAAATGACCGTGCTGCATTAGGATCCCAACCGGTACATCCTGAAGTAATGAGATAATACATCCCATCTTTTTTAAACATCGCTGGTGCTTCATTTTGTCCGCCTGGTGCTATCAGAGCATATTTTCCAGTGAAGCCTTTATAATCATCCGTCAGTTCTGAAATGTGCAGGGTCATATTTTCTTCGGAAGAGTGAATATGGTAAGCTTTCCCATCGTCATCTACAAAAAGGGTCATATCTCTTGCCATCTGTCCATTGGTAAAATCCCTGCGTACAAAAAGTCCCTGCTGCACTTCTTTTTCCCATTCAGGAGTCCACCATTTCAGTTCTTGAGAATTGGTTGTAGGCTTCCATTCTTCTTTAAAGCCCAATGGCCACTGTCCTGCATTAGGATTGAATGACTGTAGATAAACAAAAGGTCCCACAGGTGTTTTGCTAACAGCAACCGCTGTTTTCGCTGCCTTATATCCCTGTTCTTTAAGTTCAAGATGGAACCACATCACATATTCTTTGTTTTTTTTATTGAAAATAACTTTCGGTCTTTCGATGATGCAGCCGGAAACGATTTCTGATTTTGAATCATGGCTTACAGCAAGGGCAACCCCTTCATATTTCCAGTTGTATAGGTCTTTGGAAGAATAGCAGGTAACCCCTACACGAGCATCATTGGTTTTATCTTTGTGTTCGCCGTACCAGTAATAAGTGCCGTTAAGAAAAAGGATTCCTCCACCGTGGGCATTGATCACATTTCCCCGGGTATCTTTCCATATTTCTCCCGGATGAAATTCCTGAGCACTGACCCATGAGAACAGACTCATCAGGAGCAGAAAAAAGTATGTTTGGTTCTTGTTTTTCATAGTCAATGTTATTTTATGAAACGATTTTCTACCAATCCTATTGTACTAATTTTAATCTGGTATGATAACATTACCATTAGCCTCAACTATAAAAGTATTTTAACTACGAGCAAAAGTACAAATTGATATTATTTTGAAAAGAAGACAACTTTCAATCAAGATTTTTTATTTGAAATCACAACCAGTTCTTCTACAAAATCTTCAATAGACATCTTCTCATGATAGTGTTGTACTTTTTTCTTTATCCTATACTTGTATTTCCTGATACTATCTGGCGAAACTCCTAACATCTGAGCCATTTCTTTGACAAAAATGAGTCACACTGGTGAAAAACAGGTATGGTACTTAAAATGGAAGAGCTTTTCAGATTTTTGGAAATCATACAATTTCCTGCTACCCATCAAAAAGTTGGAAAAGAAACAGGACTAACTAATCATATTGAAAGGCTAAACAATACGATTCGGCAAAGATTTAGTCGTTTGGTTGGTAAAAGTCTGTCTTTTTCTAAAAAAGAGTATATGCTTAATCTGCATTTCAAACTTTAGGCATTTTACTACAATTGGTAGTGTATTAAAAGTGTTGAATATTAAAGAAAAAGTGATTGATAAAAAGAGCAATTACTCTATCATGAACGAGAATAGATTTAGAAAAACAAATGGTTTTTCGGGTAAGTCTTTTGATACG